>Ga0316207_10000874_pt1 | contig 42057 bp, 45 predicted proteins | sample 6weekpyrite_MG_FD_204943 | JGI IMG/M metagenome (GOLD analysis project Ga0316207, IMG submission 204943) | Microbial mat bacterial communities from mineral coupon in-situ incubated in ocean water Damariscotta River, Maine, United States -... | ecosystem: Environmental > Aquatic > Marine >... | reverse complement strand
GGGCAGTGGGCAGTGGGCAGTGGGCAGTGGGCAGTGGGCAGTGGGCAGTGGGCAGTGGGCAGTGGGCAGTGGGCAGTGGGCAGTGGGCAGTGGGCAGTGGGCAGTGGGCAGAAAAATTCTATTTTTTATGGCTTTGCAGTCAACTAAAATTTTTTGCTTTTGATTTTACTGCAAACTAAACACTGACAACTGCAAACCGTCTTTTACAAAACATCCTGAGAAAACGACGTATTACAGTCCACAACCGCCGGGCTGGTAAAAATCTGCTCGCTACCATCCGATAAAATCACCTGAATATCCAGCTGCTGACCACAGGTTGTTATATTAAAACGCTGGCTGACACCGGCCTTTAAAGCCTCACTGGCAAGCAAGTCAACACTCCGCTCAAGCGCAGGCGTGGTTGATGCTGTTGGGGTAATGTAAAGCGACCAGATCGATAATGGTTTTTGCGGACTAACGCGCAGATCGGTCATATTGTTGATAATGAGACTAGCGGTTTGTACCGATATATCGCGATCGCAGGCGCTGAGAAAGAGCAACAGTGAAATAAGCAGACTTTTATTTAACATCGGTTCCGTGTCTTTATTATGATTTATTCACAGCTTAATGATTCTTCAGAAATCATCAAGCATTCAGACACAAAGCCGACGTTTTTAGGGACAGATAGCGGGTTATTAATCCGGTGTTGAATCAAACTCGATGCCAAGCAGACTTTTCATGGCGCGTTTCAGCGTTGTCAGGGCTTCCGGGATCTCAATTTCGATAACCTGTGCTGGCAGCCATTTCTCGTGACGCTCACCCATCACACCAATCAATGAATTACCCAAATGCCGTTTAAAGCCATAACCCGGCTCCATGTTTTTAAAGGCGTGCTCGGCATACTCTGACATCCGCTGATTCATTAAATCAATGAACGCCTGTTTATAGTCTTTGCCACGTCCTTCGCAATCTTCACGGTTTTCCTGCATGGTATCGGCCAGTTTTAAGGCCAGCGCCACGATGAACTCCTGACGATCCTCATCCGGGAAACTATCCTCAACAATGCGATCGGCTACCGATGTCAGAAAACAGGCAAATTCAGCCATTACATTCAGGCGCTGAGACTGTGTCTCGGTCTCATAATCTTCATTTTCAAGGTTCAACAAACTCTTGGCTGTGATGCGCCACAGACTAAAGCCCAACGCTCCCGCCAGCTCGGTCAGTGAACGGTCTTTGTTTTTGTTAGCCCATTTTGTCTTTAAACGCACAGCAACCTCTTTTCTATGACTATTTGTTTGATATCAAAAACTCTCGGAGAGCGAATTGTATACTAAGCTTCAGCCAGTATTTCAGTGAATATTATAATGGATTAATGTTTAGTCAATGAATAAACCTTCGCAAACAATTGTCGATAACGTGCAAAAAAATTGTCATATTTCGGATGCACGGCATGCCAGCGATTATACGCTGTGTATTTATTTACTAAAAATGCGCGAATTCTATCGCTGGGAAAAAGGCCTGCATTACGATGATCAGTTAAATCCGGATCTGGTTGGGGCCTGGTTAAATGAGCGTGAAGCCTTATGGAACGAACTGGACGATAACGATTTCCACCCAATTGCTGCCGGTGACGCTCTTCACAGCAGCTTTGACAGCCAGGCAATCAATGATGAGCTGATGCCTCAAGGCTTAATTTATAGCGCAGGATATGGCCCCAAATCCAAAGCCATTTTCTGTCTGGCCGAACTTGAGCAACAAATTTTACAGGATGAATATAATATTTTTATTTCCGGGCGCGAATTTGCCCGTGATTTAACTGCCCCGGTCGCCATGTCGCAGCAAAACAATATTTATATTCGGCGCGAATCACTGCACCGAATGATCTGGGAAAAAACCGTTGAATGGGGCTGGCATCAGAATAAAAACGCCATGTTTAAGGCCATGAATTTTTATGACTTTGCCGATCATCCTGAAGAGTCTCTTGACCAGATGACGGAGAAAGAATTAAACAGTGTTATTTTGCATGAAATCGGCGAAATAAAATCGGCAAAAGAGCTCAAAAACTGGCGTGAAATGACGCACAACCTGCCCCGTTCCAAAGCTGAAATCATGACCAGAGCCATTAAAGACATGATCGCGGACGCCATTTCCACCTTACCCGCCTTAATCAATAATCAGGACGCCGCCTCTCTGCATTTTTATTTTGCTAATTTCACCCATATGCGCAAAGAACTGGCACCGAGCTTATTAAAAGCCTATCAGGCATGGGACAGTACCGAAGACTATAGTAAGTTGCTTGCCGCGGCCAATCGCAGTGGCGAACACTGGCTTGATATTGCCCGCGATATTCTTGATATTTATGAACACGACAACACACAGTCGGCCATGCAAATCGAAGCACTGATCAATGAAAACAAGTTAGAAGCCTAAGACTAACTAAGTTAAAATACCGCTATCTCTAATCAGGCTCGTAAATCATGGAATCCACCTCTCTGCAAACACCACTGACCAGTATCAAAGAAGTTAAACCCTCTTCTTTTATTTTTACCAAAGACAAGGCACTGCCTGCTGATGTCTGTAAAGAAATGATCCGCCGTTTTGAAGCCAATCCGGATGACCAGTATGCCGGTCGTATCGGTCAACAATTCACTGAAGAAACCAGCATTAAAAAATCAACCGATTTGGTAGTTTCAGACAAAGAACACTGGCGCGATATCGATAAACTATTATTCCAGTCGCTGGGTAAGGCAATCACAGAGTTCCGTGAAACTTATCCGTACTTTAAAGGCCCCTTTAAAGACAACGGCTATGCAATCCAGCGTACTGATCCGGGCGAGCATTATCACTGGCATATCGATGGTGGCAGCCATGATTTTGCCATGCGTCAGTTAGTTGCGGTCTGGTATCTGAATGATGTGGAAGGGCCCGGCGGTGAAACCGAGTTTTTATTTCAGGACGTTAAAGTTAAACCGGAACAGGGAAAACTGGTTTTATTCCCGCCGTTCTGGACGCACGAACACCGCGGCGTAACCTTAGAAAAAGGCGTGAAATACCTCGCTACCACCTGGGTTGTGTTTGCCTGATAAATGCAAATCATTATCCGCCAGCCACAAAGTTCACAGGAGTGGGAGCAATATTTTGAATTACGCTGGCAGCTGTTACGCCAACCCTGGCAGCAAGCACGCGGCAGTGAAAAAGACGAACTGGAAAAACGCAGCACACACCGCCTTGCCATTAGTGATAACAAAATAATTGCCGTTGGCCGGCTGCACTTCACTGACAATACTCAGGCACAAATTCGTTATATGGCGGTAGCAAAAGAACATCAGCGACAAGGACTGGGAAAACTGATTTTAAATTCACTGGAACAGGCTGCCCGCGAAAAAAATATTAAAAGTATTTCGTTAAATGCCAGAGAGTCAGCAATCCGGTTTTATCAGTCTTGTCACTATCAGCTAGCGGAACAAACACACACGCTATATAACTCAATTAAGCATTACCGAATGTATAAGCACCTTACTTAATATTCATTCTTTGCATAACATTACTCATCACCTGACCCCATCACCCAGTCCATACCGGCTTTGTAATCTTCAAATATTTCAAAATGATGACCGACAGACTCACTCAGCACTTTATATATTTTAGCCATCCCTCGCTGCAAGTCTGTCTTCACAATCAATGCCCGACGCACACCTTTCTCGGCAACGCTTTGTGCAGAGACGCGCTGAATCATTTCATAATTGATATCTGAAGAATCCACTTCAGAAATATCATCAATAATATTATATGTCGGATCAAAATCCGGATCAGACGCTCCTTTCTGCCGCGCCGCAATGATTTCTTCCAGCTTTAAATGACCATAATACCTGACGATGACCAGTCGTTTATCCGCTACAATTTTATAATCAACAGGCATAACGTTATCCACTTTACTTATTTATTAATTATAGGATATAAGCCGTCTGATGCAATTGAAGTTGATATTAATGATCCGACACATTGATAATCCAGCAGAAGGCGTTATGATTAATAAAAAAGGATGCCCATGAAAACACTGACCGCATTTATTTTATTTTCTCTGTCTGCACTTCCGGCTTTTGCAGCTGAGCCGCCGGTTGCTATCGACCTGATCAAATCTGCGATTGATAACTACCGCGGTCTAAACTCTTATTCAGAAGCCAGCATGACCATCCATCGCAAAGAGTGGCAACGCGTTGTTGAGATGAAGGTCTGGACTCAGGATCTGGACAAATCCCTTGTACGCGTAACCGCTCCGAAAAAAGACAAAGACGCAGGCACCTTATTGATCGGTGACGATATGTGGAGCTATGCCCCCAAGATTAACCGCATCATTAAAATTCCGGGCAGCATGTCCAACCAGAGCTGGATGGGGTCTGACTTTTCTAATAACGACATAGCACGTGCTGATGACATCATTGATCAGTACACACACCGTATCATTAATACCAGCACCGAGAACAATAAAAAAATTTATACCATCGAATCTGTGCCGCATGAAGATGCGCCGGTTGTCTGGGGAAAAGAAATACTGCGCGTCAATGAAGACTTTGTTTTTTTAGAGCACCAGTTTTATGACCAAGACAATCAGCTGGTTAAAACACTCATTGCCAGCGAAATTAAACTCATCGATGGAAAATATATTTCATTACGCCAGCGCATGACAAAGACAGACAATAAAGAGGAGTGGACTGAGTTTCATACCAGCACGATTAAATTCAACATTGAATTTAGCAGCAATACCTTCACATTATCTAATCTCAGAAACCCAAGGTAAAGGTAAGCCATGAATACCAGCTGGCGTTTTGCATGGAGAAATATCTGGCGGCACCCGCGTCGTACTGTATTGACTATTCTTGCGATTGCCTTCGGCGCGGCATTACTGGTCTTTAGTATCGGCTTTCAGCTTGGGCAATATGATCTGATGATTAAAGGCAGCGTCAGTATCTATCAGGGATTAATACAGGTACAAAAAGAAGGCTACCTGGATGAGCCTAAAATGCGCTCCAGCATTAACAATATCCAGTCACTGGCACAAAGCCTGCGTGAAAAAACACAGGTTACCTCCATTGCAGCACGTGCCAATGGCTTTGCGCTGGTGTCATCCAATAAACGCAGTTACGGCACCCTGATTGCCGGTGTAGAACCAAAATACGAAAAGATGGTGTCTATTATTCCAGATACAATACGTGAAGGCACTTACCTTTCTTCCGATTCAGCACATGAAGTTATCATTGGCAAAAGTCTGGCCAGTAATATGCAAATAAAGTTAGGCGACGAACTGACCTTTATGGGTAGCGGACGTGATGGTTCAATCGCTGCCACTATCTTACCGGTTACCGGCATCTATGAATCCGGTTCAAAAGAACTTGACCGCAATCTGCTACAAATGCCTCTCAAAACCTTTCAGGAAACTTTTGCTATGGGCTCGCATGGACATGCCATCGTTTTTTACCATGATGATGTTAAGCAGGATCTGGTTTTTAAACAGCAAATAAAACAGGCTCTCAGCAGCCATAAGGAATTGGTCACTCTTAGCTGGGACCAGGTTCAACCGGGGCTTAAACAAATGATCGAGCTGGATTATTCTTCCGGCTGGTTTATGTATGTGGTGCTGATCGCCATCATCACCTTCAGCATCCTGAATACATTTTTAATGTCGGTACTGGAACGTACGCGCGAATTTGGCATCATGCTCGCATTAGGCTACAAACCATTCAACATTGGCAAGCTGGTTATGCTGGAAGCCTTTATACTCACCTTATTTGCTCTTTCAATTGGCACCTTGATAGGTTTATTAATTAATCTTTATTTTGCGGCATACGGATTAACTTTTGACGGCATGGAAGAAATTGCACAGATGTACAACATGCCGTCTACGCTATACCCTCAGATCTCATTTGAAAGCACACTGATCGGACCGCTGGTTATTTTTGTTTTTACCCTGATCTCGGCACTCTATCCCGCAATGAAAATTCGTAAGTTACAACCAGTAGAGGCAATGAGGAAAATATAATGCAAAGCTTTCCTCTTATTTCTGCACTGGCCTGGCGAAATCTCTGGCGCAATAAACGCCGCACCAGTGTCATTTTATTTGCCATGATTCTTGGTATCTGGGCAATGATTGTTACCGCGGCCTTTATGCGCGGCATGGCAATTCAGGCACTTGATGACACCATCGAAAACCTGACCGGCCATATTCAGATTCATCATAAAAAATACCTTGATGACCCGGTTATTGAAAACTCTTTTTCAATTTCTGACGCCACTCTAATCGCCTCACTCCAACACCCGGACATTATTCAATGGAGTCGACGTATTCGTGTACCTGCCATTATTAGCAGTGAGCGTGATACCCGCGGACTGGTGCTGGTCGGTATCGACCCTCAGTCGGAAGCAGAAATGTCTTTTTTAAACTCAGCCATGAGTGAAGGCCAGTACTTTCAAAGTCCGGATGACAAAGGCATTATTATTGGTAAGAAACTGGCAGAGAATCTCGAGACAAGACTTGGCAAACGCGTCGTCGTCATGTCGCAAGACCTTAACAATGAAATAGCTGACCGTGGTTTTAGAATTACCGGTATTTACGATACACCAACAGAAGGTATGGAAACCGGTTTTCTTTTTATGACACTGACAACGGCAGAGAAGTTACTCAATGTAACCGATGTTAACTCTGAAATCACCATCATTAGCCGCTCACTTGAGCACACCAATGCCGTGTTAAAATCATTAAAAGACAAAAACCCCGACTTAGATATTCAGGCATGGGACACGCTACAACCTTTCGTCAAACTGATTGAAGAAATGTACACTGATTTTCAGTACATATGGCATTTGATCGTTTTTATGGCCATGAGCTTTGGCATCATCAATACCTTATTAATGACTATATTTGAACGCACACGTGAATTCGGCTTATTCCAGGCACTCGGTCTCAAACCTCGCTTTATTCTTGCTCAGGTCTGGATGGAAGCTGTCTTTATGCTGATTATTGCGCTTCTTATTGGTAACTTCATTTCCTGGCTCACGGTATTATCCACTGGTGAAGGGATTGATGTTTCCGCCTTCGCACAGGGCATGGAAATGGCGCAACTTTCCAATATCATTCCGTTTATTATCGTCAGAGATGATCTCTTTTTGGCGAACTTTATTGTCATTCTACTTGGTTTATTAACCAGCCTTTATCCGGCCTGGCGCGCCTCACAACTTGTACCAGCTAATGCCATCACGCGGGTTTAATATGAATACAAATAACAATCAACTCGTTGTCCAATGCCTCGACCTTTCAAAAACTTATACCCAAGGCAGCATAAAAGTTCATGCTCTGGATCATGTTAATTTTGAAGCACGACAAGGTGATTTCATCTGTCTTTCAGGCCCATCAGGCTCGGGAAAATCCACCTTATTGAATATGATCGGAGGGCTCGACACACCCAGCGACGGCGAAGTCTTCATCGACAATGAAGAAATAGATGAACTCAACAAATCAGAACTTGCCGACATGCGACTGAAAAAAATCGGCTTTGTTTTTCAGGCCTACAATCTGATCCCGGTTTTAACGGCACAGGAGAACATTGAGATGGTGATGCAAATGCAAGGCATCTCAAAAAAAGAAAGAAACCTTAAATCGTCGGCCATCCTTCAGGAAGTTGGACTTGAGGGTATGGAAAAAAGAAAACCACCCGAGCTGTCAGGCGGACAACAACAACGCGTTGCTGTTGCACGCGCCATTGTTTCAAACCCCAGCCTGGTGCTGGCCGATGAACCGACGGCCAATCTTGACTCTGTCACCGCCAACAAACTGATTGACCTGATGTTAACAATGAATGAAGTGCACAATACGACTTTTATTATTTCGACCCATGACCCAATGATTATGCAACGTGCCAAAACACTGGTAAAACTTCATGATGGTAAAATCATTGAGACAACAAAACCATGAGTATTATAAAAATAATATTATTTGCGAGCCTCGTAATCCCTATAAAGCTCGCAAATGGATGGGAGCTGTCACAACTCCTGAAATACAACAACCTCTCTGTCAATTACCCTGATGCCTCTTTACTCTCGACAGATGATGGTTATGATAATTTCAATTTCTTTAATTATCGTGTAAATGTAAACAATAAAATTAATCAAAAAGATGATCAAAGCATAAAATTTGAAACACATTACCTGATACAGTCTGCATTTAGCAACCGGCACAATCTTATTTTTATCGACCCCGATCAGCACAGGCTTTTTGATTTAACGAAAAGCATTAGCGATCATTCGAACCGGCTAAGCTATCACAGACTTGATCGTCTATTTGTTACATTCAACACGACTAATTATACTTTCAAAGCAGGAAGGCAAGCCATCAGCTGGGGTAACGGACTGATTTTTAATATACTTGATATTGTTAATCCATTTTCACCGACAGCCATTGATACCGAATATAAACCCGGTGATGATATGTTCTACTTACAGTCAACCACCACATCCGGTAATGACTGGCAACTAATCTATTTACCCAGACGCGATAGCGACAATGATCTTGATACATCACTCGCCACCATTGCAGCAAAATATCACCATACAGGAGCATCAGCTGATTTTGACTTTTTATTTGCACAGCATTATGACAAACCACTTATTGGTTTTGCGCTTAACAAAGCTGTTGCAGGCAGCGTCTGGCGGTTAAATTTAACGCACAGCAAAACGCTTACTGATCAGCGCTTCACTAATCTGTCATCTAATATTGATTATTCATGGACAATGATGGATAAGAATATCTATGGTTTTCTGGAATACTTTTACAGCGGCATTGGCCTTGATTCGGTCAGCGCAACAGCTGATAACACGCTACTAACTTATATCCAACGCGGCAGTTTATTCACTCGCTATCGTGACTACTTTGCTGGTGGGCTTCGAATTGAACTTCATCCTCTGCTTAACTTTTCCCCAACTGTTATACACAACCTTATCGACAATAGCTCTCTTTTAAGCCTTACTCTGAAATATGACTGGCAACAGGATCTTTCATTTACTTCAAATATCACGCTTATATCTGGCAACAGCAGTTCAGAGTACGCCGGCTCCACTTCTCCGGGTAACTCACTGCAACTTCTGTTAAGCTATTATTTTTAATCAATTAACCCAGCTATGGCCAGACTCTACAATACATTATTAAACTGGCAACAACCTCAGTTTAAGTCCGTTTTAACACAGGAGCTACTGGAACTGGACAACACAGACCTGCCTTTACATAAAGCAACAAATTCTGGTGGTTTCATAAAACCTGATCAACTGGATTTAGTTATCCTATCAAAAACTGAAAATACTGAAGATTTATTAATAAAGACGGGGATATTTTTAACTGAGATTATTGGTGGCTGCAATTGTCACGATGACCCGGTAGAAGAAAACATCTATTGCCAGGTTTTAATAACGATAAATAAAAAGAATGCCCACAGCCAAATTAAACTGATTGAAGAATGATTTTTACAATAAGGCCTCACCTACCGTTTTCATCAGTTAATATCCGACAAATTTACAATCATATCGCATGATGACATCCATTCTCATCACCATCATGTCAATGCAATGCATCAAACATCTATCTTACTCATGTACTCCCATCGCAAGAGACTGTTTTTATTAATAAAATTAATTTTTAAGCTTATTATTACAGCAATCAAATGTAATATTCTCACTTAGACAGCTCACAACGCTATTTGGCGAAATAATGGCAGTAATTTACCTTATAGTAGTCTATTATTAAGGTTATTTATTTCTATAATATAAACGCTTTCAGGTATTGATTTATATGTCCAAGATCTTAATCGTTGATGATTCGCCGACCCAACGTCAGGCCTTAATTAACATACTCAAAAAGACTAACCATGAAGTTATCACGGCCGAAGACGGCCAGCAGGGCGTTGATATGTCACGTTCCGAATTACCAGATTTAATTCTAATGGATGTTGTCATGCCAGGTCTGAATGGCTTTCAGGCAACACGCCATATCTCCAAACATGAAACCACCAAAGATATCCCTGTCATTATGCTGACCAGCAAAGACCAGGAAACAGACAGAGTATGGGCTGAAAGACAGGGCGCTAAGGACTATATCATTAAACCTGCCGAAGAAAAGGAACTGATTAGTAAAATCACAACATTATTGGGCTGACTATGTGAGAGCGTGAATTTTAGTAACGCTCTTAGACCTCACCTTATTGACATACTCCCGCTGATTTCCAGCATTATCTTTTCAATGATTTTAATATAACAAACTTTTTATTAGCAGCAATTTGCTCACAGTTATTAAATATTTTTTTTAGTTTAACGTGATATGAAAGATGCCGGTTACCCACTACCAGCAATTCACCACCTTTTTTTAATGTTCTCTTTGCATCATTAAACATTCGCCATGCAACTGCATCACCGGTTGCATGCTGCTGATGAAATGGCGGATTATTTATTATTAAATCAGCAGACTTTGCTGCACACGCCTCAAGGCAATCCATCACCTCAAATGAGGCTTTATTTTTTAGCCCCGACGAACAGAAATTCTCCTCTGCTGATCTCACTGCCATATACGATTCATCAACAAACTTCACGCCAGCCTGTGGGTTTTTACTTGCTGCTGACAAGCCTAACAAACCGTTTCCACAGCCCATATCAATAATCGTCTGGTATTTTTCTGAGGCGGGTAAGTATTGTAAAAAAAATCGTGTACCAATATCCAGTTTATTTCTTGAAAAAACATTTGAGTGATTACTGATATCATAATCAAAACCATCAAACTGATGACTCTTCGGATACTTAGTCTGACAGGGTGGCCTTTCAATGACAGGAAAAATCAAACGGGCTTTTTTTACCGCTCTTGATGTTGTTGTTTCACCCAGGTATTTTTCAAAATACCCCAGCGTAGATGTATGGATGTTTTTTGCCATACCAGCCGCAATAAAGCGACATTCTCTGTCCAGCACAGCATTAAGCCTGCATAACTGATCTTCTAAATAAGCATGACTTTTTGGCACTTTATATAACACCAGATCAAATTTTTTCTTCGGTGTTTCTATGCTGGGTATAAATAAAAAATCATTAGCTGTGACTTTATTGTCTTTGATATTTTTCAGCGCGCCCTGCTCTGACAAACACGAATCCGACCACAATGTCACTTTGTGATTATTTAATAGTGCTACTGTCAGTGCACCGAAACTATCATTGACCACTAATATATTGAGAGCGGCTTCTGCAGAACAATATTCACTAACATGGTTAAGCAAATATTCATCCGCTGCATCCCATGCTCTTAATTGCTCATTTTCTATTTCAGGATATCGTGTTAATTTAAAACTACCCTGAGGTACCTTCATCAGATCAGACATCACTTAGACAAGTGCACCATATTTTCTCGCCAGCTGGCGAATTTCTTCGGGCTGATAATAGTCGTCTTCCACGCTTTGCACATGGAACTCCCATTGCGCCAGTTGCTGTGCCAGATCAGGATCGGTGCCCTGACAGCCCACCAGTGAAATAATCGCATCATTTATTTTCCAGGGGCCTTCACCTTTTATTTCACCTTCAATTACAGTCGCCTGCTGACCTTCGGCTTTGTTCTCCCAGAATGGTTCTAAATACACCAGGCCTTGCGGGTGCGGATAATAAGCAACGATTACAGTTTTTTCACCACTGGCATAATTCACTGCCAGCGGTCTTTTCATTTCAAATATATCTGGCATCTTAAGTTATGATTTTTTCTTTTGTAAAAAATCAATCGTCTGTATATCACCGGTACTATCCAGATGAATTTCATCCGTATCCGGTTTATTTTTTAATATATACGCACCCATTAACATAAACATTTTTTCATTTTCATTATGAATTGCTGACATCATTTTATCGGCAGCAATCTGACAACGCTGTATAAGACTTGGGCTTTCTACCCACACATGCCCCATTTGCCAGCCTTTATCCATGTCAGCATCCATTTTGTTAAAAAAGTCTTCACCCTGTGCCATCAGCTCATCCGGAATATCAAATTCTTCAACACGTTCTTCAACTAATACTTTTATCTTCATTGCGCTATCTCAATAACAAAACTGTGCCAACAATGATTATCACCAAAAAAACGGTATAATCACCCAACTGATTTTCTATTATAACACTAAGCCCGCTGGCTAAACCGTAAGTGATTACTCATGTTAATAACCATACCCAATGTACTGAATCCAAATCAGCTAAAGCGTGTTCGAGGTATGCTTGACCAGTCTCAGTTTATCGATGGTAAGTTATCGGCTGGCAAGCATGCGCAGCGTGTTAAAAATAATGATGAACTGTCGCAAAATGACCGCGCCTTAAACGAACTCAATAATATCGTTATGGGATCACTGGTTAATCACCCGGAATATAAAAATGCCGCTTTTCCTCATCGTATAGCTACTGCTTTTTTTGCCCGTTACGGTAAAGGCCAGGCCTATGGAAATCATATCGATGACCCGATAATGGGTCCACCGGGCGGAAGTTATCGCACCGATGTTTCTATAACTGTCTTTTTGAATGAGCCCGATGACTATGAAGGCGGTGAATTGAGCATTAATACAAGTTTTGGGACTCAGAAATTTAAATTAGCCGCCGGTTCTGCCATTATGTACCCATCTGGCACCTTACATCATGTTGCCGAAGTGACAAAGGGCGAACGCCTAGTGGCTGTTACCTGGTGCCAGAGTATGATCCGTGACCCGGCCAAACGCGAATTGCTATACAACCTCAATCAGGCCCGGGAGTCGCTAATGAAGTCTTCGCCTGAAAGCGATGAAACCGCTCAGATTGATACGACCTATATTAATCTAGTGAGGATGTGGGCAGAAATCTAAAAATTAGCTCTGAACTAACAGCTAAATACTATTATTCTTTCAGGCATAAAAAAAGCTGCACAGGGCAGCTTTTTTCTAAGTTAATCTTTCGATTAAGGCTTAGAACCAACTTCAGCGTGTGCTGCTGCGTTAACAGCTGCTGCTAAGTCAGCATATTCTTGACGGTAACCGTCTAGAAGATGACCGTCTTCTGGTGTGAAGTAATCTTCTGGATTTACACCATTTGCAGTTTCATATTCCTGAAATTTCTTCTGCAGTTCGATCATTTTCTTGATCATTTCTTGCTTGTCGCTCATGTCCATCACCTGTATTCGTGGATTGGATAAATAATTCGGTACTAATCGACTGATTATAGCACAATAATCACCGGCTCCTTTATCCCAATAGGGGTATATAAGCCGGTGATGATAAATTCAGCTTAGTAGCCGCCTTTACGAGTAGACTGTGGTAAACCGCCAATCTTAAGGCCTTGCTTAGATGGCATACCCGGGAACATTGCATACATGTCTTTTGAAGACACTTTTTTGCCCCATTTTTTGCCCATCGCTTTCATAATACCGCGCTCATTTGGCTCCTGACCTTCGTCCAGAACCTGCTCACGCATGTACTCGATCACATCCCAATGCTCTTGAGTAGGAACAATATCCTCTTCAGCAAAGATTTCTTCAGCAATTTCCTTAGTCCAGTCATTTGCGTCTACAAGATAACCGTTTTCAGTTTTTTCAACACTCATACTTCACCTCTGTTTCATTACTTAATAGTCAATACTTAAATTTACTTAGCACCGGTAAAATGGGTTTTATCTTCCGTTTCACCAACTGCTTTTATGCCTTTATGTGGTAAGAACAGGCCACAGCCATATTGCCTTCCACGGCCAACACCCTGCTGTTGTAACTTAACAGCAATTTTCGGATCCAGATCAGCCACCATGATGCTACGTGTTCTGATTTCTTCGCCTGGAACGCGAATCGTGTGGGGTTTTCCACACATAATCTTGCGCACATTCTTATCCAGCATCTCATTGAGCTCTGATACGACGCGCTGTAAAAAATCAGCCTCCTGCTCTTCACCTTCTTCCACAATCACGTAACGTGAAAATTGCTCAGACTGTGTACTTAAAGGCTTAATAATTGTCGAACCCAGTTCAAGCTGGTGGCCGGCAATATCTAATATCTGACCCGTCAGGGCCTGAACCTCGGCCAGTCTTTCTGCCGGTGTCCGTATGTACATTCGCGCCCGGCGCGACAGGTACAATAATTCGTTTTCTGCATCTTCTGGTCGCATCCAGCCATTGCCAGACTCGGCGCCGTGAATCTGATGAATACCGAGTAATTTTTCGTCATCAATCCACGGTAAGACATTGCTCAGAGCTTCGTAGAGCTCATGTGCATGCTCTAATGGTAACGACTTGCTGATGACCTTAAAACCAACATCAACCACGTCTTCAGGCACCTGATAAGGCAGCTCTTTTTCGTCTTCTTCCCAGAACATATCAGTCTCGGCTGGTGAACGCAGCTTCGCACTCATCTTGCCAGTTTGTCGGTGTGTCTTTAAAGTCAGGCTTCACATCCATTTCAAAGAACATCTGACCTTGTCTAGCTTCGCCTTTTAGCGCCTCTTTCAAGTCTTCAAAAGTCGACAAATCATGATTTTTCATTAACACTTCACTGAGATACAACATCTTAGTTCACCTGATTCATTATGCTAGTTACGTTGGTATCAGCCACCCGGTCATAAAAACGGGCCCGGTATAATAACCGATGCTGAGCATCACTGTCTTCAAAAGACGTGCGATTATGCAACAGATTGTTACAAATTACACCCTGTCCGGCGGCCAGTCTATATCTCAAAATGTAGGGGCTGGTCGCCAAATATTCGCTAATTTTGTCCTTTGCTGCTGTTGTCAGCTCATCATCGCGCCAAATAATATTGCGAGTACGGGCTGAATACCTCATATGGAGATTACCGCTGTCTTTTTCAAGTGAAAATACCGGCCCGCTCTGCGCACCACGGATTTGCTCGCCTGCTTCGCCTTCATTATTCGGCGGGATCGTCATCGCCTCTGGGTGCATCAATGCGCGAATGTAATCAGGGTTTTCATCACGCAGCTGGATATACAACATCTCATGATCCAGCAACATGTTTTCACCACCTTTTTCAGCTGGTCTGACGCAGTGCAATAACATGCCACGTATCTGTTTATCCAGCGTGTTGTAATAGCCATCCGCATGCCAGCTTAATCGCTTATTGGTATAGGGAATATAGATCCGTTTCTGGCCAGTATCCGAAACCTGTAAACTGGTAATACTGTCTTCATCACTGCAGATATTATTATCAATTCTGTCCAGACCTACTAAGCGGGCAAATTGTCTGATCTGAGCTTTAGACGCTATTTTTTCAGAACCCAGCTCATATATCACCAGATTATGTTGCAGAATAACCGCTTTAAGTGCCTTAATTTCTGCGTCAGTGACTGCGCTGATATCTGCCACCGGTACAATTATATCGTCGAGTGATATTGGGTAGCTCGCAAGCTTTAACTTACGCCACTTTTGATAAGCCCCATCATTATCAAGATCAAATGGGTTCTCCATCGACCTATTAAATTCAGACTCATTATTTAAAGTAGCATTCATTGTCTTAGCAGGCTGATTTATTGTGCTGTCTGGTGGTCAGGGTCGTTTGGATTCTGGAAGATAAAATCAGGTTTACCTTCTTCCAGCTCTACAAAATCCAGCACCGTACCGGTCAATAATGCCATACTCACCGGCGCCACAATCAGTTCGATATCATTCGACATGAATGACTGGTCTTCTTCGGTTTTCTCATCAAAGCCCATACCGTAATGCAGACTACCATCTGCCTGCTTAGTGCAGGCCATGCGCAATGAAAGCCCTTCAATTTTACCCTGCTTTGCAGATTCTTTAATCTGATTAGCCGCTGCGTCAGTAATTGTGATCATAACGTTCTCTCTTTAGTTAACCGACTGTTGTTTACAGTCAGACACAAATTGTACAAATCGTGATACCCAGTGATTCTGTCGGCTATCGCGCATATGTGTGTAACAGGCCAGTAAATTTTTATACTGGTAACCGTCTTTTTTAGCGCCGATACCAACGCCACGTTTAACATCAAACGCAAATTCACTGTCATCTGGCAGACCTTCCAAAGATGAATAATGAAATTCATGCGCACTGATAATTTGCTCGCGTTCATTTTCATCTACTGGCCAGTTAAAATTATCGCTCATCTGCAACTGCACATAACCACGACCCTGCGGTTTTTCATTCATCACCACATCTGCTGGAATACTGCCAACCATTGAAGAGGTTTTACCGTTCCAACTTATCTTTCGCGACAGGTACATCAGGCCACCGCATTCAGCATATACCGGCAGATTATTCTCTATCGCTTTATGAATACTGCTACGCATGCTTTCATTAGCTTCTAATTCATCTAATAATGTTTCAGGGAAGCCGCCGCCGATGAACAAGCCATCAATATCAGGAAGCGCTTTCTCAACGATGCTATCGATCTCAACTAATTCAACACCACAGCTTTCAAAGGCTTCCATATCACCCGGATAATAAAAACCAAATGCTTCATTTTTTACGATGCCGATTTTTAAACCTTTACCATCAGGTCTGGACTTCAGTTCAATAACATTATCTTCTGTTACTTTCTCTGCCGTTTTAGCCAGCGCGAGCAGGCTATCTAAATCTACCTGCTCTTTTACCGCAGCAGACAATAAATCTATTTTTTCTGAGACCTGCTGAAACTCATTGCTCGGCATTAATCCCAGGTGACGCTCATCAATATTTAATCGCGGATCACGCTGTACAGCACCTAGTACTTTTGCATCAGTATAGTGTTCTATAACATTACGAAGTTTCGACTCATGTCGCGCCCCACCCACCTGGTTTAATATCACACCGCCAATTTTAATATCTGTATCAAATGCCTGATAACCTAAAATAAGTGGTGCAATACCACGGGTCATTCCACGCGCATCGATCACCAGCACCACTGGGGTGTTTAATAACTCTGCCAGTGCGGCATTACTATTACTACCATCCAGATCAAGCCCATCGTAAAGGCCTTTATTACCTTCAACCAGCTGTATATCAGAGTCCGCTGAGTGCTTTACAAACACACTCTTAATCTCATCCCTATCCATTGTATAAAAATCAAGATTATGACAGGCTCGGCCAGTTGCCTTTCCAAGCCATAATGGATCAATATAATCCGGGCCTTTTTTAAACGGCTGAACAATATGGCCTTCAGAAGACAAGGCCGCACACAAGCCAATGCTTATTGTGGTCTTTCCTGAAGATTTATGAGCTGCTGAGATAAGAAGATGGGACAAATGTAACCACCTTGAAAGAAAGTAAAGAGACAAAAAAGCCGCCGGCGCAAACACGCCGGCGGCTTTTTAAAGACTTTAGTCTTTGTGGTGTGGATCAGCTACTGAATCAGCAAGACTGACCGGTAACAGGTGCAACGCCTTAACCGCTAAGGTAACAACGATTAAAGAAACGGCAACACCGCCTAAGCCTAACATTAACTCTGGTAATGTTGGTGAATAAGAATTAATAACACCGTCAAAGAAAGAGCTACTTGTTTCCATGCCAGGGAACAACTGCAATGGATACGCCTGACCACCAATAATGATAACGTACATTGAAGCCAGACCACCCAGGATAACCAGTACCGATGCAACCGCTAATGCTGTACGTGATTTTTTACAGATCGGACCGTAAACCATCAACAACGGAACTATACCACCGACAATGATAGAACCGATCCAGAACATATTAGTAAACACACCACCGTCACGCAGGATGAACGCTTCGACACCGTGATGCTCAGTCGCGTATAAATTCGTTAAATGGAATACCAGGAAGAAATACAAAATAGCGGCAACAAATATACCGAGTAAATTGCGCATACGATTTACAATCGCATCACCAAGCTCACGCCCGGTACCATTATAAGCTGCAAACATAACCAGAATGAAAAATGCCAGACCAAAAGCAAAAGACATAATGATAAACATAGGTGCCATGATAGCCGCATCATAACCCTGACGCGCAACCAGGAAACCAAAGATTGAACCGGTACCAGTGGTTAACAGTAAACGCCAGATAAATGCTGAAATACCTGCAACGCGGTTATACTTATTTACCGTTTCATCCATCATCGTCCACAGATACACACCCACTATTCCGATGAAACCAGAATAAAGAATCATGTTCCATGCAAAGATGGATTTAAAGTTGTAAATAGTCGCGGCTATAACCAGACGATCTGGACGACCCAAATCAAGAACCAGTACAACCAAACCACCCATTAACAATGCAATCGCAAGTAATGCTGACAGACGAGTTAATGGCTTATAGGCTTTTTTATTAAATACTGAAGCAATCGAAGCAACGTTTAACGCTCCTGATGCAGCAACAATTAAAAATACGGCAAAGACGTGTGGCAGACCCCAGACAATCTGGTTATTCATGCCAGTCACCCAGTGACCGTTATGTTCCATAAAATATGATGAACCTAAAGCAGCAAGAATAAATGCTGCAAACAACGCCATTAAACCCCAGTAGCCGTTGCTGTTTCCATCAATTGAAGCGTATCTGATTAATTTCATGATCTATCAACTCTCGTTTTTATCTTAAACGCCCTGGTAACGTACGCCAGGATTCAGACCTAAGTCCGCACGAATCTGCTTGCCGCCATACTGCTTAAGGCGTTTTGAGATTTCGCTGTTTGCGTCATTAAGATCACCAAAGTACATGGCTTTATGTTCTTTATTGCATGCGGTTACACAAGCCGGATTTTCACCGTTATCAACTTTATGTACACACATTGTGCAAGACTCAACCGTACCTTTACCACGTGGCGCATGATCTTTCTGATCCTGCACATCTTCGTGTACGAAGCTACGTGCTTTGTATGGGCAAGCCATCATGCAGTAACGACAACCGATACAGATATGTTTATCAACTAAAACAATGCCGTCAGCTCGTTTAAATGATGCACCTGTTGGACAAACATCAGCACACGGAGCCGTCTCACAATGCTGACACATAACAGGCAGAGTTTTTACATGACCGGTTTGCTTGTCTTTTAAAGTAACTTTACGAATCCACTGGGAATCAGTTTCAGGACGATCGTGACCTGTTAAACCGTTTTCAGTGTTACAGGCTGTTACACAATCCGTACAGTCATCGGCACATTTATTGGTGTCGATTAACATACCCCAACGAACTTTGTTGGTCACCGCTTCGCCTTCCGGCTTAGCCTGCACAGTCTGCAACAACACACCAGGTGCAATCACGATACCTGCAGCTGCAGCAGCACCGCCTAAGAATTTACGTTTTGAAGTATCAGTTAAATTTTCTGTTTTCATTTTGATACCTTCGTCAAAGCCTGCAGCGCTTCTTTATTGATAGTCTTATCTTTAAAGTCGGCTGTATGATGAGGTTTGATTTTGTGGCCTTTGCCAATTAACTCTTGCGGACGATCAGCATGACACTGGAAACAGTCAACATTTACGCCGGCATAGTTATGACAAGAACTACAAAAGTGTCCGTCTTCGCCAATACGTGCAACATTACCTTTTTCGTCAGGTTGCACATGACAAGCGATACACTCTTTTAATGCATGTTTTTTAGTACGAATACCATTATGCATGGTTTCATCACGCTGGTGGCTGAGCATTTCCATGTGATTCTTTCGCATCTCATCAGTTGGCTCAACACACTGCTCGCCCTTACCTTTTGGTATGACAGGGCCAGTTACTTCAGCATTTACGTTTACAGAAGTTGCCAGCAGCAAAGCTGTTGCTGCAAGCATTATGTTCTGAAGGTTTTTTTGAAACCATGACACCATGATATTCTCCACTAATTCACTACTTTATCGTCAGAGTTCTGAGCTTATTCGCCCAGAGCCATGTCGATGTAACCAGTAGGACATACATCTGAACAGATATGACAACCAACACATTTTGCATAGTCAGTATCAACATAACGGCCAGTTGAAGCTTCGCCTTTCTTAACTTTGAATACCGCGTCTTGTGGGCAGTAGATAACACAGTTATCACACTCAAAACACATACCACAACTCATGCAACGCTCTGCTTCAGCTTTAGCAGTCTCTTCAGTGAAACTATTCATACGTTCTTCAAAGTGACCTAATACTTGCTCAGAGTTAGGAACATCTTCTGTACGAACATTACGCGCAGTCTGCTCAAAGTGACCTAAGAACATTTGATCAGTAGAGATAACTTGTGCGTTAGAACGGTCTTCGTAGTTATGAACAGCATAGTTAGATGCTGATGTACCACGCTGATCACCTTCTGAATCGTAAGCTTCAGGCGATTTACCAACTTCTTCCAACTTAGCTTCCAGACTGAAGTGATGTACATCAACTTTAGGACGCTTACCTAACTCAATATTGTTCAGGAAAGATTCAATGCTATCTGCGGCTTTAGAAGCCTGACCGATTGCAGTAGTTAACAGGTGAGGACGAATGATATCACCACATACGAAGTGACCTGTTTTACCCGGAACCTGGAAGTTTTTGTCTGAATCTATCAGACCACGACCGTTGTCAAAATCTTCAACACCAGTCATGTCACCAGTCTGACCGATTGCAGATACAATCAGATCACATTCAACGATGTATTCTTTACCACCTTCAACAGCAACCGGTGCATTACCTTCAAATTTGCTGTCTACCAGTTTCAGTGCAGTTGCACGACCGTTTGCATCTTTGATGATTTCAACAGGCATAACTTCGTTCATGATGTTAACGCCTTCGATCAGCGCATCATTAACTTCGTGTTCTGCAGCTGTCATCTGATCTTGTGGGAACAGAGCAGTCAGCACAACACTGTCACATGCTTTCTTATCCGCATCAGCCACATCACCATGTACAGTTGTACCAGTTGCAGAATCTTCAGGATTTTCGTTGAAGTCTTTTAAGGTACCGATACGACGAGAAACAGATACAACATCAATAGATGTATCACCACCACCAACACATAATACTTTGTTAGCTGTGTATTTCATGTCACCTTTGTTGAACTGCTCAAGGAAATCAACTGCAGTTACACAGTTTGGCGTCGCATCAAAATCTTCTAAAAACAGACCACGACCGGTCTTACAACCTAATGCCCATAAAACAGCATCGTATTCTTTTTCTAAGTCAGCAACAGCAACATCTTTACCTACGCGAGTGTTCATCTTCAGATCGATGTTACCCATGTCGATAATACGCTGACATTCGTGATTCAGCTGCTCACGCGGAGTACGGTAACCAGGGATACCGTAACGCATCATGCCACCCAGTTCAGCGTGGTCATCAAAAATTGTAGAACCGATACCTTTCAGGCGTAACTGGTAAGCGGCTGCCATACCTGCCGGGCCACCACCGATGATCGCAACTTTTTTGTCGCCACATGCTGGAGCTGCAAATTTAAAACCTTCTTTAAAAGCAGTGTCACCGATGAACTGTTCGACAGCATTGATACCAACGAAGTCTTCAACATCATTACGGTTACAACCATCCTGACAAGGTGCTGGACATACACGACCCATCATAGATGGGAACGGGTTAGCAGTAGTAGAACGTTGGAATGCATATTCCTGCCAGCTAACATCACCTTGTGGCTTTTCTATACCGCGAACGATATCTAACCAACCACGGATATCTTCACCTGAAGGGCACGAACCCTGACAAGGTGGCGTACGGTGAACATAAGTTGGGCATTTGTATGACGTATCTTCATTAAAGATTTTGTCATTCATTGAACCCCATTTGTGGTCACCATCTTCAAAACGGCGGAAAGTAAACTCGCTGTTTTGCATATCGTCTTTAGAAGTAGCCATGCGTATATCTCCAGATGTAATCTATATTACAAAAATATGTTTATTCTTCGGTGTCGTCGCCGTCAGTACCATCAAGATCTGCTTCTTGTTCAGAACCTTTCATGACCAGCGCGTCACTAACTAATTGGTGGACACTCACTATTTGATCCATAGTGAAGCCGTAATATGGCAAGGTCTTTGTGAACTGACTCTTACAAATTGCACAAATTGCTGCCATGTGGGTAACACCTTCATGTTCAACAGCACTCTTCAGAGCCGTTGCACGAGGCAGAACACCCTTAACACGAATTTCCATTAAGTCATCAGTCAGAAGACCACCACCGCCACCGCAGCAGAAAGTTGCTTCTTTAGTTGTCTTCGGATCCATGTCGACGTAGTTATTACAAACTGCTTTAATAACATTACGCGGATAATCGAACTGACCACCAGGGTAATCACCCATACGTGAACCACGTGCCACATTACATGAATCATGGAATGTCAGCGTCATGTGATCATTTTCTTCTTTATTGATACGTAAAGTACCTTTCTCTAACTCACCCCAGGTGTACTCAAGGATGTGCTGAGGAATTGGGTATCTCTGATCCAGAAAATCAAACGGACCACAGAGTGTATTCAGGAAGCTGTATGCAATACGCCATGCGTGACCACACTCACCAAAGATGATGCGCTTAACGCCTAACTCTTTAGCCGCATCACGGATACGCATAGACACACGGCGCATGTTCTCGTATGAACCGATAAACATACCGAAGTTACCAGCTTCAGAAGCAGTAGTACTCAGCGTCCAGTCTAAACCGGTTTCATGGAATACTTTCGCGTAACCAATCAAACCGTCAATGTGTGGTTCAGCAAAGAAGTCAGCAGAAGGCGTTACTAATAATACTTCTGCGCCTTTCTTATCTAACGGGAACTTAACCGCTACACCAGTATCATCTTCAACGTCTTCTTCCAGACCTTCAAGCACGTTAGCTAATGCTTTACCCGGCAGACCCAGGTTATTACCGATGGTGTGAACCTTACCAATGATTTCGTTACAGTATTTTTGACCTTTACCAACAGCATCCATGATTTCACGAGCAGCCATTGAGATTTCAGCAGTATCGATGCCATACGGGCAGAACACTGAACAACGACGACACTGTGAACACTGGTGGAAATAGCTATACCAGTCATCCAATACTTCTTCAGTTAAGTCTTCAGCACCAACCAGTTTAGGGAAATACTTACCGGCAAATGTGAAGTAACGACGGTAAACTTTACGCAGCAGATCCTGACGCGCAACCGGCATATTTTTTGGATCAGCCGTACCCAGAAAGTAGTGACACTTATCTGTGCATGCACCACATTTAACACATGAGTCAAGAAACACCTGGAAAGAACGATAGCGAGTACGCAGATCATCCATTTTATCCAACGCAACTTGCTGCCAGTTTTCAACAAGCTCACCAGGGAAACCTAATGACTCTTGATGAGCCTCTTTAGCGATGAATGGTGAACTATGAGCCATTGCGCCTTCTTGCAGCGCAGGAATGCCTATAAATTCTTTAATTTCTGGTGTTTCGAAATCAGCCACAACTTACTTCCTAGATTAAATAATCGTTATCAGTTATTACGTAGAATTACTTGTCTACGTGATCGTTGTATTTTTCAGCAGCCCAAGGTGCCAGATGACGTTTCTCACGTGGATTATCAACCTGGTTACGAGTCGGACTAAAGAACACACCCGGCGCATGCAATAATTTACTGAACGGGAAAACCAGCATTAGCACGACAACCAACAGCAGATGAATCAATAACGCACCGCTTTCTGGCAAGCTCTGGAAATCAAAACCAAATAAGCCGATCACAAACATTTTCAGTTGTACAACATCAATGTGATTAACGAAGCTCATTATTAAACCACTGACACCAATAATAATTAGCATCACCAGCATTAAGTAATCGGAAGGAGAAGAAATGTAACGAATGCGCTCAACAACAACACGGCGCGCCAGCAAACCTAACAGACCGATAACCATCGCGAAGCCTGCATACTGACCAAAACTCTGAACAATTACATTACTGATTACTGGCCACATAAAACTATCCGACTCAACCACGTAACGCAGGTGACGGATAAATGCCAGTAACAAACCTAAATGGAACATCCAGCCAAAGACCCAGATCCATTTATTCGATTTAAACAAACTCTCAAACAGCACAACTTCTCGTGCCATACGGAAAACAACACCCGTTTGTGTAACAGGAGCAGGAGTCGTTGGTATTTTTAGTGGTGCAGGTGTTTTCCAGTACTGTCTGATTTTACGTGCTGTAAAAACAACAAATACGATTAAGCTAACCCACAACAATGCTGCAATAAAGCCTGACATGTTTAAACCTTGTTATTTGATATATAAAAAAACAAATAAAAACAGAGGAGACCGAAGTCTCCTCCATTACCTAACTGATTATACGCAACCAGTTGGTTTTGGCAGACCAGCATATTTACATGCTTGCTTACCAGGACCGTAAGGGAACAGCTCGTACAGGTACTTGCTGTTACCTTTGTCCTTACCTAATTTTTTACCAATTGCCTTAGTCAGTACACGTACTGCTGGAGCAATCTGATACTCTTCATAGTACTCACGTAAGAAGTTCAGAACTTCCCAGTGTGCATCTGTAAGAACAGCATCTTCGTCTTTAGCCATGATATCAGCAAGACCTGGAACCCAAGTAGTCAGATCAACTAAGTAACCTTCTTCGTCTACTTCGTAACTTTTACCTTCAAACTCAATAGAAGCCATGATTATTTCCTCTGCGGATTAACGCAAATTAAGTACTAAAAAACTAAAACAATTAAACCCAAGCACTAACAGTATCGTTGTCTGTCGTCAGATCAACAAAACCGTCATAATCAACAACTTTTACGCCGTCGATTAAGCGTGACTCATCAACACCACGTGCTTTTAAGTCTGGACCCAGTACATAAACAGCTACGTCGCCCATTGCATCTTGAACCATCTGAGTGCTAGACGCACCAGAGATAGCACCATAAACACCATCTTCGATCAGCAGAACTGAAGCACCTTTAACAGCAAGGCTCAGGCAGCTCTGTAAAGTAGTTCGATCTAAAGGCGATTTATTTACTGTGTGTAAAATAGACATCTCAAATCTCCTTAGAAGCTCAATACTACGTCTTGTTGATCAAGGATTTCAGCCAGTTCAGCAGAAGTCACAACTTTAATTGAGTCTTTTTCAGCCCAATCTTCGTCTTCATCTTCCCAAACCAGATGCATCAGATCATCAACAGTCAGACCACGCGCATCCAGAGACTCTTTTTCAACATAAATTTTGTTGATATCGTAGTCACCTAATGCAGCATAAGTTGGTGAAAAGTTTTTGATGCCTACTTCTTTAGTATCCTGACCTTTCATTAACTGATATACACCGTCGCCAGTGAACATTAAGCTAACATCTTGGTCAAAAGCAGCACCAATCAAAACAACTTCCAGAGACTCCCACGCGTAAATCGTGCCATAAGGAGCCTTGTTGTTGATATACATAAATTTCTTTACGTCAGACATTACAAAGACCCTTTATTAGTCGCCGAAAACAACCAGACGGTCACATTCAATGCCGGCTTCGATTAACTGGCCTAAACCAGAAATACGGAAACCGTCCATGATGTTATTACCATCAAGCTTATTACGTTCTTGTTCGCCATCATCAGCCAGACCACGACGCTGAGCAGCAGCAACACAGATAACTAAATCAATGTTGTGCTCTTTAGCAAGATCAGACCAAGTTTGCTGGATGTTAATATCATCCTGCGGTGGAGTAGCATAACGCGTACCGTTATTTACACCATCGTGATAGAAGAACACTCGAAACACCTCATGGCCTTTTGCAACAGCAGACTTAACAAAGTTAATCGCTGTTACAGAAGCTTCATGGGTATAAGGACCTTCATTTACCTGTATACCAAATTTCATCTCAAAAACCCTATCTTAGAAACGGATATGAGTAGAAGCGTTTAGGCTTGCACGTGCACCTTTCCAAGTATCAACATGGTACTTAGTGAAAGGCAGGTTAGTGATTTCGAAGAAACGAGGCCAGCCAATACGCTCAACCCACTCACCAACACGCTCCCAATCGCGAGCATTTTCTTTATATGCAGCAAGAATATTCTTAACAACTGCAGTCGCTTCAGGCCAGCGAGGTGGGTTGTTAGGGATACCAGCAGCAACTAATTTCTGGAACGTAGGCTTACCACGTGCATTTGAGTGGTTACCACCAACCCAAACAGCCAGCTTAGAGTGCTCTGCATCATTAATCATCATTGGAGGACAAGGCGGGAAACATGCACCACAACAGATACATTTCTTCTCATCAACTTCCAGAGATGGCTTACCGTTAACCATTGCAGGACGAATCGCAGCAACCGGGCAACGAGCAACAACTGATGGACGCTCACAGACGTTAGCAACCAGATCGTGATTGATCTTAGGTGGCTTAGTGTGCTGTACGTTAATCGCGATATCGCCTTGGCCACCACAGTTGATCTGACAACATGAAGTTGTTAAGTGAACACGGTTAGGCATGTTCCACTCTTTAAATTCAGTAATCAGCTCATCCATCATTGCCTTAACAACACCAGATGCGTCAGTACCAGGGATATCACAGTGCAACCAACCCTGAGTGTGTGACATCATCGCAACAGAGTTACGTGTACCACCAACAATGAAGCCAGCTTCAGTCAGCGCATCAATTAATGGCTGCACTTTTGCTTCTTCAGTTACAAAATATTCGATGTTTGAACGGATAGTAAAGTGAACATAACCGTCAGCTTGCTGATCACCGATATCACACAGCTTACGCAGTGTGAAAACATCTAAAATACGCTGAGTACCAGCGCGAACAGTCCAAACCTTCTCACCGCTCTTAGCTACGTGTAATAAAACACCTGGCTGTGGATCTTCGTGATAAGCCCACAGACCAAAGTTTCTGCGCAGCATTGGGTGCATGTATTGAAAACCGTCTGGACAACCGTTTTCAATAGGTGGTCTCATATCTTCTAAAGCCATCGTATCTTCCTCAAATTTATGAATAAGGCGAGCTTCAAGATGCTCGCCTTAGATACAAAAATAAAATTAATTCTTTAAGCTGATGCTTTCTCAGCTTTCTTCTCGAACCATTCGATTGCAGCATCGTCCCAACCATCCATACGAACGTATGAAGACTGACGCGGGTTAGATACCATATTTGGATCAATATCCAGATCGAAATCAACACCTTCGAGGAAGTTAACCAGACCGATACGCTCGATCATTTCACCAGTACGCTCGTGCTCAAGACCGTTCTCTGCCCAGAAATCCACGATTTCTTCAGCCAGCTCAACGATAGTCTCGAAGTCTTCTTCTGTACGTAGCTTCATGAAAGGAACAACAACAGTACCCATCAGGTCACCAATTTTCAGTGTACGCTTACCACCAACCAGGATAGTAACGCCTTTGTCATCACCAACGCTCAATGCTTTTGGTAATACGTTCAGGCAATGCATACAACGTACACAGTTACTGTTATCTACAGCAATTGTGTCATCATCATTTAATGAAAGCGCTTGAGTCGGGCAACGAGTAATTACGTTATCAACAATGTACTGACGACCTTTACGCTCAACAGCAGCTTTGAACTCATCCTGGTTCACTTTCATGTCATCACGCCATGTACCGATTACTGCGAAATCCGCACGTTCGATAGCATTCTGACAATCATTTGGACAACCAGAGAATTTGAATTTGAATTTGTATGGTAATGCTGGACGGTGAACATCATCAGTGAAGTTGTTTACCAGGTGACGGTGTGCAGCCTGCTCATTGAAGCAAGACATTTCACAACGTGCAGAACCGATGCAAGACATAGCAGTACGTACACATGGGCCTGCACCACCTAAGTCAAAACCGTAGTCATTGATTTCATCAAAGAAGTGCTGGATACGTGAAGTATCAGTACCGATGAACATAATGTTACCAGTTTGACCGTGGAAAGTTACCAGACCAGAACCGTGCTTCTCCCAAGAATCACCTAACTGACGCAGAATGTCAGTTGTGTAGAAGTTAGATGCAGGTGGCTGTACACGTACAGTATGGAATTCTTTAGATTCAGTGAACGCATCACCAACTTCTGAGAAACGTGGAATGATACCGCCACCGTAACCGAATACAGATACAGTACCACCTTTCCAGTAACCTTTACGAGTTTCGTAAGAGTGCTCTAGCTGACCTAACAGACCGTTAGCTAAACCGTTAATACGAGCATCCGGGTGGTCATCACGCAGACGTTTGAAACCCGAAATGAAAGAAGGCCATGGGCCTGTTTCTAATTCGTCGAGCATCGGGGTTACATGGTGCTTAGTAGCCATGGGGCGATCTCCTAATATTGATCGACAGTACGGTTACACCGAACTGTTTAATAAAAATTCTTAAAATTTGACGCATTCATTAACCTTATCGATTACATGACGCGCCGCCAAATCTTTGAGTGCGGGTATTTTAGGGCTCACTTATCAACCCGAACACCCTACCTATGGGATGTTCATATATACCCACACTATCCCATATGGGATAGTTACTACAAAATCCATTCAGTTTGAATTTGCCGGATTACTTATATCAATCCTAAGCTATTGACATTAATTATTTAAAATCAATAACTTAGAATAGATAGACTGCAATCAGAGCCAACTCTCTCCTCGAGGGGGCGTCTAATATACCAGCTTTGTAACTCAAAAAAAATATTATAAGCCTATTAACATAGCTCCCCCCTGTAAAAGTGCAAGCTACAAAGATCATGTTTTTACATAAGCACTTGTTAATTCTGGTATATTTAACTTTTGCAGCTTTCTCTCTACCGGACCACCAGATGCAAGAAAACCCAACAAAACCAAAATCTACAAACCAGAATTGCCAGAATCTACTGTTCTCTCTATTATTCAGTCTGGCCATTGTTCTGTTTTCATCACTACTGATTAATCTCAACCAGTCTGTCGCTGACGCTGCATATATAGTCTATGCGCTATCATGGATTGCCACTTTTGCTGTTGGCGGTCGTTTATTATGGCTGGTTAAATTTCACAAGGTCGACCCCTACCTTAATAAAGACTACAAAACACATCCGACACCCGGTATCGAACCGATAGACACCAGTGAGCTACAACTGCAAACCCGTTCTCTGGAAATTCTATACGACGTTGCCACCAATATTAATGCCGCCAGCAATGTTAAAGATCTGCTAGGCCGGTTTGTTCACATATTAAAAGACATCGTTAATGCTGACGCCGCAGCCGTGCGACTGCTAAACGATGATGGCACCATGGATCTGATTGCCAGCACCGGTCTGTCAGCAGAAGCCGTAGAACGGGAACGCAACATGCCGGCAGATTGCAGCATCTGCGGCAGCGTTATCTCAGGCGGGCAGATACGCATCATCAACAGCACCGCTCCCTGCCAGAAAACCATCGGGCATAATTTATTAGACAATAATAATGCCGGCCATATTGCGGTACCGTTACGTTTTCAGGACAAAATTGTCGGCGTTTATAATTTGTTTGTTAATTCATCCGAGCAGTTCATCAGCACCGACACGCAAAACCTGCTGTCACTGATCGGCAGCCATCTCGGCACCGCAGTCGAAAAAACCCATCTCGAACAAAAAGCACGACGGGTACTGGTGATGCATGAACGCACCATGATCGCCAACGAGCTGCATGACTCATTAGCACAAACTTTAGCCAGCCTGCGCTTTCAGGTTCGCGTATTAGATGAGACCTTACAACAAAGCGGCGAATACCAGTCCATACACGGCATTGAACAGGTCGAACATAGCTTAGATGAAGCCTATACCGACCTGCGCGAACTGATTGCCCATTGCCGCACCCCCATCGCGGAGCAGGGCGTCGTAAACAGTATCGAAAAATTAATTTCACGTTTTCGTAAGGAAACCGATATCCACATTCTGTTGCAAAATGAATGGGGTAGCGCCCGCCTACCTGCCAATATGGAAATGCATATATATAGAATCGTGCAAGAATGCCTGACCAATATTCGCAAACACAGCCAGGCCAATAACGTGCGTGTGCTGCTGCAAGCCGATATACACGGCGACTACCGTATTCTGGTCGAAAATGACGGCAAGGGATTTGAACAACCCAATAAAAGTAATGATAAAGGTGAGCATATCGGCCTTACCATTATGAAAGAACGCGCCAAACACCTTGGCGGCGAACTCGATCTTGAGAGCGACCCGGAAGAAGGCACTCGCATCGAAGTTAATTTTCATTACAATGACGAACCAGAAATTAAGCTTGGAGCAAGCGCCTGACATGCACGGCCTTGCTCACAACCAACAACAACGGGTTTTGGATTAATGCGCGTAATAATGATTGATGATCATGCCCTGTTCAGAGTCGGCCTGCAGGGCTTACTGGAACAGCGCAATATTGAAGTAATCGCAGCCATTGCTGACGGCGATGAAGGCATACGCCTGGCTCAGGAAGAAAAACCCGATGTCATTCTGCTCGACTTGCGCATGCCCGATAACAGCGGACTGGATATCTTAAGCAAGATTCGCGAAAGCAATATCGATATTCCCGTCACCATCCTGACCACATCCAATGAAGAACAGGACCTGCGAGAAGCCCTTAATCGTGGCGCCCAGGGCTATCTGCTAAAAGACATGGAACCGGATGAACTGGTCGGCGCATTGCGTGACATCGTTAAAGGCAAAAACGTGGTTGCACAGAACATGACCGATGTACTGACACGAATGGCACAGGGCAAATCGGCTGAAAACACAACCGATGCCGTGTTTGCTGACCTGACTCCGCGCGAGACTGAAATTCTCAGCCTGCTAGCCGAAGGACAAAGCAATAAAGTGATTGCCCGTAATTTAGGAATTTCTGATGGCACCGTAAAATTGCATGTAAAAGCCATACTGCGCAAACTCAATATTCATTCACGTGTAGAAGCCGCTGTTATCGCTGTTGAAAAAGGCCTGCGCTATAACAAGTAGCATTGAAGCTCACTCTAACTAACAATAAATGACACTATATAATGAAACGATTTATAGAACTGATCGAAGAATGCAAACAACACGTTAACGAAGTTTTTCCGTGGGATGTCGAGGACATGATCGAAGCCAACCCGGAAATATTAGTGGTTGATGTACGCGAGCCTTATGAATATGACGGCATGCACGTCAAAGATTCCATTATGGCACCGCGCGGCATTCTTGAAACCTGTGTTGAATATGATTTTGATGAAACCATCCCGCAACTGGCTGCCGGCAGAGACAAAGAAGTACTGGTTATATGTCGCTCAGGCAACCGCAGCTTACTAGCCGCACGCACTATGCAACTAATGGGCTTCGAGAATGTTCATTCATTAAAAACCGGCCTGCGCGGCTGGAATGAATCCGACCTGCCACTATTCGATAAAGACGGCAATGAAATCGATCCGGAAGATGGTGATGCGTTTTTTGCCACCAATCTCAAGCCAGAACAAATGGACCCGGCTTCACGAGGTTAAACAGAACCAGCAAAAACTCAAACCCACCACAGACGACTGCATGGATGCAGGAGATAGAGCAAAGCAGGAGCAATTACCGAGACACAGGGGGGGGAACAATAAACTCCGCATCTCTTATCAAAAGCATAGTCACTCTGTCATATCCTCCACACCTTACCAAACGCAATTAAAAACCTCTCAATTAAGCACCGATAAGACAGCTCACCATCCTCATTCAAAACATATTTTTTCACCAACAATTTAGAGCAAAACGCCTCTCCTCACCGGTAGCCCCTGCCATTATTTTGAGATTTTTAAATCTCAAAAAATCCCCTCTTTAAGTTACATTAGAAAATCAAGCCATTTTAATAAAAAACACAGTTATCAACACAGCCCCGCCAGCACGGGCTAAAATGCTTACAAAACTACCAAAATACTATAAAAAACCTGTAAGCTATTGATAAATATATAGATAAAAATAAAGAATAATAATTACACAAAATTTAGAGAAGCCGCTATAGCATGGCTTTTGGCCTATTTTCAGCAGCTTACCCACAAACTTATCCACAGCTTTTGTGAATAAAATAAATTTATCAAAATGCCGGATATTTAGACATATTTCAGTCACGATCGGAGTTTTACAATTCGCTCAACAAACTATTCGGATCAAACACCTTTTAAAATTAAATACAAGAGAAAAAATAAAGATTTTTTAACAATTTTTTTATTGGTTATTAACAAGCCGACACAAACCTGCGACAGAGCGGCTTTTTATTGTTACAACATTGTAAATAGCCTACAAAAAGACTATAACCTATTGAATTATAAGCAATTTAATCAATGTGTTATTTTTTAACCAAACTGTAACAATCCCAGTTTTATTGCCGATTTCAGGGTATTTTTAAGACTTTGTCCACAAAGTTATCCACAGCTTTTGTGAATAAAACCGTTTTTTTCAATAACATGAATAACTTAGACGTTTTCCCTAGAATCACTTGTAAAAGAACACGAATTTAAACGAGATATTTAGGGCAAAATAAAGCAAACTATGGCACTTATCTTAACTAAAACCACTAATTTACTAATAAACCAATAATGCCCGCCAAAATACTAAAAATTGCAGTCCCCGTGCCACTTTATAAGTGTTTTGATTATCTGGCACCGGAAGGATGCACAGAACCGGTCATCGCGGGGACAAGAGTCGTCGTACAATTTGGTAAAAGACAGTTAGTCGGCATTGTTATTAACGAGCAAAAAAAATCTGACTACCCACTTAATAAATTAAAACCCGTCAGGCAAATACTGGACCAGCCTCTGCCACCTGAGCTGCTGGATTTATTACAATGGGCCGCCAGTTATTATCAACACCCACTAGGTGAAACCTTAAACCACGCACTGCCTGCATTATTGCGTCAAATAGAACAAAAACAAGCGCTCGCCAGCATCTGGCAACTGAGCAAAGAAGGCGCAGCACAAAACCCCGATGAACTTAATCGCGCCCCCAGACAGGCTGAATTATTACGTCAGTTTCTGCAGCATAAAGACGGGATGGATAAATCGCAGCTTGATCAGCTTGATTTCAACTGGCGTGACAGCCTGCGCGCGTTAGAAAAAAAGGCCTGGATAAATCGCCTGACCCAGTCGGAGGCTGGCGCCCTGCTTCAGTCCAGTCCGTCTATTAGCAATAAGCCGGAACTAAATGAAGAGCAGCTGCTTTGTGTAAATAAAGTCTCAGCCAGTCTCGATAACTTTAATGCCTTCTTATTAGAAGGCATTACCGGCAGCGGAAAAACCGAAGTGTATTTGCACCTGGTCGAGCTGGTTCTGTTAAAACAGGAACAAAGCCTGATCCTTGTACCTGAAATTAATCTCACACCACAACTCATCAGTCGCTTTGAAGAGCGCTTTTCAGTGCCTATAGCGGTGCTGCACTCCGGGCTTAATCATAGCCAACGTTTGCTGGCCTGGCAGCAAGCACGAGATAATCAGGTACAGATCATTATCGGCACGCGCTCAGCACTGTTTACACCGATGGCAAAGCCGGGGTTGATTATTATTGATGAGGAACATGACAGCTCTTATAAACAACAGGACAGTTTCCGCTACCATGCACGGGATTTAGCACTGGTACGCGCTAAACGACTCAATATTCCCTTATTAATGGGTAGCGCCACACCTTCGCTGGAGTCCTTATACAACAGTCAGCAAGGGCGCTATCAGTTACTAAAATTAACCCAACGAGCCGGAAAAGCCACACCGCCAAAATTACAGTTACTGGATGTACGCCGCAAACCGATGACCGAGGGTTTATCCGATCATCTGGTGACACTGATTAAACAAACACTGGAACAACAATCACAAGTATTATTGTTTTTAAACCGACGTGGTTATGCACCCGCCCTGCTCTGCCATGACTGCGGCTGGGTCATGCCCTGCCCGCGTTGCGATGCACAACTAACCTACCATCATTACCGCAAGCAGATGCGCTGCCACCACTGCGGTCACGAAACGCGTGTCCCCGAAAGCTGCCCGGAATGTCAGTGCGAGGAACTGATCAATATTGGTATCGGCACCGAGCGATTAGAAACACACTTAAACAGTATTTTTCCTGCGGCCAATATTTCACGTATCGACAGTGACACCACCAGCCGTAAAGGCAGCCTCGATAAAAAACTGGCTGAAGCTCACAGCGGCGAAGCGGATATTTTAATCGGCACGCAGATGCTGGCAAAAGGCCATGATTTTCCACACGTTACCTTAGTGGGCATTTTAGATGTCGATGGCAGTTTGTTTAGCAGTGACTTTCGTGCCCCGGAATTTATGGCGCAGCAATTAATACAAGTTGCAGGACGAGCGGGGCGCGCCGACAAACCAGGACAGGTCATTATTCAAACCCATCATCCTGAACACCCTTTACTACAGACACTATTACATCGGGGCTACCGCGCGTTTGCACAAAGCGCCCTGGAAGAACGCCAGCAAGCCTGCTTCCCGCCTTATCATGCGCTGGCATTATTACGTGCAGAATCTACTCAAGCCTACCTGCCGACAAAATTCTTAGAGCAGGCTTATGCAAGGCTTAGTCAGTGCAATACAAAAACAGAATTATTTGGCCCCTTCCCGTCACCCATGGAACGCAGGGCTGGACGTTTTCGCCATCAATTGTTAATTCAGGCGGAGAGTCGCGCGGCATTACAGCAATGCCTGAACCAGATCGTACCAGTTTTAAATGAACTACCCGATGCTAATAAAGTGCGCTGGTCGATTGATATTGATCCGCAATCAATGCTATGAGCAGCAACCGAACAATATAAACAATAACCATCAGATTTACATAAATTCTGACGCGGCCTCTTTTTGCACATCAGTTACAAATGAGCAAAGACAAGCTCCCATCAAATCCTCTATACTCAGTCCTCTCTATTTTAGACACGCTAAATAGCCAGTTTTCATTTATGAAAAACGAACGCCGACAAGCCAGCCGGATCAACTGCTCAGTAGCACTCAACTATTCAGTATTAGCCAGTAATGCGTTCTCAGAAGTCATTAATGCTTTCAATAGCAAGCGCCAGCGCATGGTGATTTATGATCGGCTACGCTACGAAAACACCAAGCTCAACTTCAAACTGCAGTCGAGTGAAAGCGAAACAGCACCGGCCTTGCTATCACTCAACAGTCAACTGGGTTTACTGACAGAATTAATGTCAATGGATATTGATCCGCTGTTTAAACAATCGTCATCGGATATTGTCATCAGCACCACCGGTATGTCATTTAATGTTGATAACATGATTGATATTGGCAACTTTATCGAGATTCAGTTACGCATGACCAATACCTCGCCACGAATACTGATTATGGGTGAAGTGGTTAAATGCACAATGCTAGAAGACACCAACTTTAGTCAATTCCATTGTGCCGTTTCTTTCACCTTTCTGGATATCGAAGACAAAGAAAGACTGAAGCAGTTTGTTGAACAGCATGTGATTAACTAACAAAACAGCGCCATACCCTCCACTTTACCCTCCCATCCTTTTATTTAAGATCTGCAACACATACCTTAGTCGCTATATTAATCGTCTTATCCTCACTAACCAGAATATTCTGCCCTTTAATATACATTACTCCACTAATATTGAGCCTTGATTTACTTTTAGCCGCGTACTTAGCTGTTGACTCGTATGCATCCTTCATCAAACTACTGATAGCTTTAGCTGGGTTATCCTGTGTAGAAACTTGTGCCTGATGCATTTTACAGAGTTCATCTTTATAAGCAGCTTGAAGGCTTGAATAGCCCTTTAAAATGATAACCGCATCGCCTTTTCCTGTAAAAAACTGCTTAGCAGGTTTTTTATCTGCCTTTACTCTGACTGATAATGACTTCTTGAATGACTGACTGAATTCATTATTAATAAACTGAAAGTCAGAGACTTTTATCTGATTCGCCAATGCGATTCTTGCATTCGACTTAGCAATTGATAATGTGAAGCTTTTTCCTGCCATCATTTTTTCACCTATACCAATTCCGTATATGACCCCATCCCTAGAACCAAGATTAACTTTTACTGCTTTTGCCTGACAGCCTAAAAGTAATAGGCCAGTAAGCAGTATTGCGATTGATTTCATTTGCTTCCCTCGGTGTTGTTTAATTTTTTTTAAAAAACTAATAGACGTCACATATAAAGCCAACGATCTACTGTATTTTTATTCCACCACCCATAAACAACACTGTCATCGCCCATTTGGTGTAAATAAACCTAAAAAAATTCTGTAAATTAGTTATTTGCTTTAATTTGACCACCCTTATTAACTTTTAATGCTTCTCCTTCACAAATTCACTCTTCAGTCTTTTCTTATACCCCCTTCTACTAGACTGACGCACAAGGTAAAATAAGCCATTAATCCATACACTTTATCTCGCGGAACCGACCTTGAAAGATACTCTGATCGCTTTATTAAGCCAGACAGTTGAAAAATTGCAGGCTGACAGCCATATTCCGGCCGATTTATCGCCTAATATACAGATCACCAGCACCAAAGACCCGTCTCATGGTGACTTTGCCAGCAATCTGGCGATGATGCTGGCTAAACCGGCAGGTAAAAATCCGCGTGAAGTGGCGACTCTGATCACTGAGAACCTGCCAGACAATGACATCATCGCTAAAGTCGATATCGCAGGTCCCGGTTTTATTAACTTCTTTATCAAGTCCGGCTCTACCATGTCAGTGGTTCAGAACATTCTTGATGCTGGTGACAAGTTTGGTTTAAGCGATATCGGTAAAGGCAAAAAAATTCAGGTTGAGTTTGTATCGGCAAACCCGACTGGCCCTTTGCATGTGGGACATGGCCGGGGGGCTGCTTATGGTGCGACAGTTTCTGATTTATATGAAGCTGTAGGTTATGAAGTACACCGTGAATATTATGTAAATGATGCCGGCCGCCAGATGGATATTCTGGGTACCAGCATCTGGCTGCGTTATTTAGAAAAGTGCGGCATTGATTTTGAGTTCCCGGTTAACGGCTATAAAGGCGATTATGTTTATGACATCGCCACTGAACTGGAAACAGAATATGCCGACAAGTTCGTTTTCTCTCGTGAAGAATTATTAGCCGATATTCCTGCCGATGAACCGCATGGTGGGGACAAAGAAGTGCACATCGACGCGCTGATTAATCGCGCCAAAGCCTTATTAGGCGCAGAGCAGTACCGCGTTATTTTTGATTCCGGCCTTAACACCATTATCGGTGACATCCGTGATGATCTAAAACACTTTGGTGTTGAGTATCAGGACTGGTATTCAGAACGCACTCTTGAAGATCGACAGCTTGTTTCTCAGGCGATTGATCGTCTGGAAAAAGCCGGTCATATTTATGAAAAAGAAGGTGCACTCTGGTTCCGCAGCACTGATTTTGGTGACGAAAAAGACCGTGTGGTTAAACGTGACAACGGCCAGACCACATACTTTGCTTCCGACATTGCCTACCACATGGAAAAAATCGAACGCGGTTATGACATTGTGATCGACGTTTGGGGTGCTGACCACCACGGTTATGTACCACGTGTTCGTGCCGCTCTGCAGGCACTGGGTGATGATGCCGATAAATTAAAAGTTTTATTAGTGCAGTTTGCCAACCTGTTCCGCGGAGGTGAAAAAGTACAGATGTCGACCCGCTCTGGCTCATTTGTAACCTTACGTGAATTACGTGATGAAGTGGGCAACGATGCCGCACGTTTCTTCTACGTCATGCGTAAATGTGAACAGCATTTAGACTTTGATCTGGACCTTGCCAAATCACAAAGCAATGACAACCCGGTTTATTACATCCAGTATGCACATGCCCGTGTTTGCAGCGTTCTGCGTCAGTTAAAAGAAAAACAACTGACTCACGACATGGCAAATGGCCAGAACAATATGGCCTTGTTAACCGAACCACATGAAACCGGTTTAATTAAAAAACTTAATCAATATGCCAGCACTTTGGAGTCAGCCGCAACTAAGGCTGAGCCGCACTTAATGGTTCATTACTTACGCGAACTGGCCAGCGAACTACACACGTACTACAACGCACATTACTTTATTGTTGATGACGCTAATATTCGTGATGCCCGCTTAAACCTGATCATTGCCTGTCGTCAGGTCATTGCTAATGGTTTAAAACTATTAGGTGTTAGCGCACCCGAGGCAATGTAATGCCAGGTGATATGAAAAACAGAATGGAACAGCCACAGAAGAAAAAAAACACTTCAGGTTTTTTATGGCTGTTTGCAGGTCTATCCATTGGTTTATTTGTTGCATTTTTAACTTACCTACAGACCCAGCCTAAAGCAAAAGTCAGCTTTTCAGAAGCGGTCAATAAAGAAATAAAAAAAACTCAGGAACTAAAAGAAACAAAAAAACAGCATCAATCTGAAGGTAAAACCGTACCGCAGTTTGATTTTTACACCATCTTAAAAGATTACGAAGTCTTTGTGCCTGAGTCTGAAGTGAAAAGTGAAAAAGCAACAGGCGAACAGTCTAAAGCAGATACCCCTGTTAGCAAAACTAAGAAAACTTATTTTTTACAGGTTGGTTCGTTTCAAGCTCACAGCGATGCTGACAAACGGCGGGCAACGCTGGCCTTACTTGGCATCAGCTCAATCATTCAGGAAGCGCAAATTAACAATGGTAAGTGGTATCGGGTAAAAGTCGGCCCCATCAAAGGAAAGCGTGCTTTAAACAAAGTAAGGGACCAGCTAATAGACAATGATATTCCAACTTTGATAATGGTTATGAAATAGCAAAGCTATCAGCACCCTGACTGGGCTTCATCTTCTTCTGGATATCAGTTAATCTATCGATGCATTATTTTTAATGGCTCCGATAATCTCTTCTTCTTTTCCCTTTATCCATGGAACCATTTTCTGATCCATATTCATTATATGGTCAGTTAACCAGACCACAAGAAAATCAAATAATTTTTTTGCCGTTAACCGCCCTGCCTCAGATTCCTCTATGCAGACAGCAATCTGTTGATTAAAAAACTGATGCGCCTGTTTATGCTTTTCAATATCAGGATAAGCACAAATCTTCATGATATCTTCTTCATGCTTAAAATGGACTTTTGAATAATCCAGCAATTCGTTAAGAATAATTTTCAAATCCACATCTGAACCACGCCCGGTCATAACTTGTTGACTGCGATTAACGAGTGACAGCATTTTTTTGTGGTCTTCATCCAGTTCATTTATGTTCATACTGATGTCATCAGACCACTCTAGCGGAGCATATGAAGTAGCTGTTTCTTTTTCTTCTGACTTATCCTCTTTTTTATCTTTACTGCCAACATCCAGCAGCATCCTTACACGCTGCAATAAAGTCTGTGAATTAAATGGTTTTTGCAAAATATTTTTCTGAAGCTCTTCAACACCTGCCGCAGCCTCCCCACTTATATCATTAAATCCACTGGCAAGCTGAATTTTTATTTCAGGATATAATTTCTGTACTTTTCCCGCCAGCTGATAGCCATCCATTTCAGGCATGATGATGTCACTCAGTAATAAATCTACCGTTTCAGACTCCAGTATTTTTAGAGCTTCTATGCCATTGTTTGCCGTCAGAACCCGGTAGCCTTTTCCTGTTAAAATCACCTCTGATAAATCAACCAGAGCCTGCTCATCATCCACCAACAAAATGGTTTCATTACCCGACAGACTTACTTCAGCTGGTTTATTGTTAGCAACCCCTGAGCCTGAAGGATCTTTGTAGCGAGGAAAATAAAGCGCCAGACGCGTACCATGCTGAGGTTCCGAATATACTTTAATACAACCTTTTGCTCGATTGACAAATCCATATACCTGACTTAAACCAAGACCTGTACCTTTATCCCCTTTGGTTGAGAAAAATGGATCAAATATCCTTTTCTGAGTTATCTCATCCATGCCCTCTCCTGTATCTGTCAACAACAATAATACATACTCGCCAGGCTCCAGCCCCATGTATCCCGCATCGGTTTCATTAAGCAGCTCATTTGATGTTGTAAACGTCAGTTGGCCTGTATTTTTCATTGCATGTTTTGCATTAATGCTCATATTTAAAATAGCATCTTCAAGATCACTTGAATCAACCCATACTGGCCACAGACAATCTTCAAGCTCCATAACCAGTCTCACACCAACGGTTAATGTCTTCTCAAGCATATCTCGTGCATCGGTTAGCAAGGCATTAATATCAGTAGATTCAGCACCGGTAGCTTGCTGACGTGAGAATGATAATAATTTTTTTGTCAATTTAGCACCACGTTCTCCAGCACGATGAATTTCTCCGATATACTTAGCCAGCTTAGGATCATCTGCAACGGAACTTTTTAGTATCTCTGAATACCCCAGTATCACTCCCAGCATATTATTGTAATCATGAGCAACCCCGCCTGTAAGTTTACCCAGAGAATCCATTTTCTGACTTCGCTGTAACAGCAACTCCTTCTGACGCTGATCGGTAATATCTCTCTTTATAGCAACAAAATGTCCGATTTCACCGGACTCATCCAGCACCGGTGTAATCGAATCTTCTTCCAAAAACACACTGCCATCTTTTCGTTTATTCAGCAGCTCACCATGCCATGTTTTACCGGATAGAATTGTTTGCCATAATTCTTTATAAAAAAATTCATCCTGCCGGCCAGAATTGAGAATCTTTGTACCCCCTTCAATAGCCTCACCGGAACTTATGCCACTTAATTTTTCAAATGCCGAATTAACCCACTCAATATCTCCATTTACATCCGTAATAATTATTCCATCAGACGCCGCTTCCATTGCTGCACCCAGCATACTCAACCTCTCTTTACTAATTGCAAGCTCAGCATGTTGTTCAGTTAATCTTAGCCTTGAGTCTTTTATCGCATCTATCATGTTATTCATGGAATTTGAAAGGCTTTCTATTTCTAGCGATCCCGCTTTTGCAAAGTAACCAAGCGGGATACCATCCTCATCACTATGACTAATAACTTTTGTTATATCTGAGACTGGTTTAAGAATATATTTTCGTATTGTTACTAACAGAGAAAATATAAGAAAAACAGAAATAGCCAAAGCATTACCGATAGTATTCGTTATTATTTTATTTAGTTCTTCGGTGATTGACTGATCCGATATATAGATCTCGAGACTTCCCAGTGACCTCCCTGAAATCGCTATAATTTCATGCTTATTTGTATAATAGCTTTTGTTAATTATTTCAACATGCCGGTTATTTTCCGAATTAAAATCAACAACACTTCCTGCTGCATTTCTTATACTACCGGAAACAAATACATCTTCTCCGATAATCTTACCCATGTTTCTATCTTTTATTACAACCGAAAGGTATGAATGTCGCGCCATTTCATTTGAAATCAAATTCATATACTCATTCACAGCATATGATTCTATTAAGGGTTTAATATTTTTTTCTAGTGACAGAATACTCAGTTCTGAGCTTTTCTCCATCTCGTTTATTATTTTCTCTTTTGTTATCTTATATGTATATGCCGAATTTAGAGACATTATTATAGTTACAATAACAATGATGATAAACGCAAGAATGACATATAACGAACGTTTTTGTGATAACCTCTGCAAAACCACTCCCCGTTTACTTCTCTTCTATGCCCAGTACATTTCGTTTAATTATCGACATTTTTTTATCAATATTATCAGTTGAAACAGCCAGCACTGATAATTGTTTATTTTTTTCCACCTTCTCACCATTCAGGTGCCGGTTCATCGCCTTAACAGATTCTTCACCCATTAAATAGGGCTGCTGCATTGCAGCACCAACAATTATTTTCTGTGGAATAAGTTCTAAAAAAATCGGTTCTGCATCAAATGATGCCAGCAAAATCTGGTTTTTCTTTCCAGCCATCACAATCGCATCTACCGCAGCTTGGTATCTGTCTGAGCCCTGAATAAAAATAGCCCGAAGGCTGCTATTACTTTCAATTAACTGCTGCGTAAACTCATAGGTTTCCTGATATGAAAAGGTAGACTGCTGTTTAATCCCGGCACCTCTGATTCCCGCCTCATCCATTGCTTGCATAAAGCCTTCTGTGCGTAAGCGACCATTTAATCTTTTTTGAGGAATTGCCACAATACCAACCGAACCATCATTCCAGCCAAGTTGATGCATCTTTTTAGCCAGTAACTGACCAATATTATAAGCACCTCGCCGGTTATCTGATGATATATAGGAAACGTACTCTCCAGAATCCGCCCCGATATCGGCTATTACTACT
>Ga0316207_10000873_pt1 | contig 42080 bp, 41 predicted proteins | sample 6weekpyrite_MG_FD_204943 | JGI IMG/M metagenome (GOLD analysis project Ga0316207, IMG submission 204943) | Microbial mat bacterial communities from mineral coupon in-situ incubated in ocean water Damariscotta River, Maine, United States -... | ecosystem: Environmental > Aquatic > Marine >... | reverse complement strand
GGAGCCCTGGAAGAGCAGGCTGATGCAGAGGCAGCAGCAGAAACAGAAACAGAGTCTGAAGAAGATCCCTGGGCAGGAGCCCTGGAAGAGCAGGCTGATGCAGAGGCAGCAGCAGAAACAGAAACAGAGTCTGAAGAAGATCCCTGGGCAGCAGCCCTGGAAGAGCAGGCTGATGCAGAGACAACTGCTGAAACTGAAACAGAACTGCAAGATGTGACGGAGACGTCAAAAGAACAGGGGAAGTCCGATGAATGAGATAACGACTTCAGCATTGGTGCTGGGCGCAGAATTGGGGGCAATTGCCCTCATCATATTCGTAATCGTATTGCTGTTTTACTGGCGCCGTAAAAAGAATGATAAAGGTTATGTGAATAACTTTGTTAGCACCTATAAGGAAGACATGGACGCACAGCGCGAAGACATGCGGGATGTCCTGGCTTCTAAATGTTTCATGAAAGGGAAGGATGCCAGTGATTTTATTGAACGCATGGACGATGTTGAGAAGAAGCTCTATAAGAACGTTCTGAATATGTACATGGGCTATGATCGCGCAAACCTCGAGGATATTCGTGGAGATGTTGCGGGTATCAACGAGGAATGGCTCAAGGCAACTCAGAAAAGCATCAGTAACGCGATGGAAAACACGGTCGACGATACTGAAATTCAGGCACTTACCCAGGAAATTAATGACCTCAAGGCTGAAAATACACGCATCGCCTCTGAACTTGAAGAAGCCATGACAACAATGGAAGAAATCGTTAAGGAATACTCCCTTATGTATGCCGGTCAGGAGAATGAGAAAATGGATGAGTTGTCCGGCGAGTACAATCGCCTGAAAGAAAAGTCTGATTCACACAAGGAGTAAGGTAGCGATTAGTGGGCCGCCTGACTGAATAATTACAACTTATTGTATTTATGAAAAAAAATGGGCGCCTATGGCGCCCATTTAAGGTATGTATACTCTAAATTGGAGGAGAGTCATACATAACCTGATTCGAAACACTTTTATTATTCTTCGTGTTTCATTCCCCCCTGCATGCCATAAACCCTGCAGTACGTGATTGAGTCTACGGAACTATGCTTGCATAGGCTATTAGACAAAAGTACTAATTCTTTAATCTAATGCATGTGATGTGAATGATCGTGTTGCATCGCAGGTTGATCTGAAGAGCTGTGCGAACCATGGTTATGGTGGTCATGTGCTCCGGGTGCTGCGAGACTGTAGATACCGAATAGCAGGATCAGTGTCCCGGCAGTCTGGCGTATCAGCGGCCGTTGCATGAAGCTGCGCATCGCGCCGGCGGCACCACCAAGCATCACGAGTGTCGGCAGTGTACCAAGTCCGAAACTCAGCATGAGCAGGCCACCCTGAATGGCATCCTGCGTGGTCAAAGCAAACGCGAGCATCGCGTAGACCATGCCGCAAGGTAGCCAGCCCCAAAGTGCACCGAGCAGGAAGGCATGCACAGGATTGCGTACCGGCAACAGCTTGTTACCAAGCGGCTGGATATAGCGCCACAGGTAGCTACCTACTTTTTCCAGCACAGTGAGTACCTGCCACCAGCCCGCGATATAAAAACCGAGTGCAATCATGAACAGGCCACTGAGCCAGGCACCAAGCTTGTGGGTGTCTTGCCCGAAGAGTTCAGTTGTCGATTGGCCTAACCATGCGATCAAAATACCTGCGATTGCATAGCTGAGCAGTCGGCCGCTATTGTAGAGCAGTAAGTAAGGAAGCGTTTTAGCAGTATTGCCACGAACCTTTTCAGGCAGGCTCATGCTAAGTGAGCCAACGATGCCACCACACATGCCAATACAATGAACCGAGCCGAGCAGGCCGGTCATAAACGCGGCGAGGAGTGTTATTTCAGCCTGCATGTTTTTATTGGCGGCCGCCCAGTTTTACGAGTGTCTGCTCGGGGTAATAGAAATCACCCGTTAGTCGCCATTCCTCGGTAACCAGGTGCGCGTGCCAGTGGCCGGGTGCGAGAGGTGGGATCAGACCGTGGTAGTTACCATCTGGGGTGGCAGACAACTCGACCATTACATCGTTACCGGCCCGAGTCGCATGTAACAGGCTCAGTTGCAGATTGGTCGGCAACGAGGTGTTGGCCGTGGCCATCTCCAGAACAATGCTGCTTGAATCTTTGTGGATCAGAAACTGCCCGGACAGGCCAAGTCGCAGCGCGGCCTTATCGCGTTCAAGGACAAGGTTAATCTCTTTGCCGTAGCTATAGTAATCATCCTTGACCAGGCCATCGCTGGTCACGACAGCAAGGTAGATCGTGATGATACCGCCGATGACGGCACTAAGCGGAATGGCAATGAGCATCCAGACCAGTGGCATGCGGTACCAGGGAGTAGGGGATTTCTGTTCGTTCATTATCGTCTTCCTGTCGGGCCGAGGAAGCGCGTGACTTCTTCGATCCTGATATCCGGATTATCCGTTGCCTGCAATGTAATGGTGACTTCGCTACTGCGTTTCTTCAGATCATACGGATCAACATGGAGCCGCAGCGGGATTTCAGCAATATTACCTTTATCAATATGGATGACATTGGATTTAAGTATGGCTTTGACTCCCTCAATGCCGGAGACGTCCAGGTTATAATCGTGCGCCTGTTCATCCTTGTTTATGATCTGCAACAGGTATACGTTTTCAATCAGGCCACGACTGGTCTCATGGAAGAGTTTAGTGCGGTCACGGATGATGTCGATTTCCAGCGGAACACGTGTCGCAATGGCGTAACCAAGTGCGCCGGCCATCAATAGTAGTGCACTGGCATAGACAAGGATACGCGGGCGCAGGATGTGAGCAGGCTTGCCCTGCATCGCATTCTCTGTTGTATAACGGATAAGGCCATGTTCATAGCCCATTTTGTCCATGACCGAGTCACACACGTCGATACAGGCAGAGCAGGCAATACACTGGTATTGCAGTCCGTTGCGGATATCGATGCCTGTCGGGCAGACCTGAACACACAGTGTACAGTCGATGCAGGAGCCGAGACCTTTCTCAGCCGGGTCTTCGCTGCGCTTACGAGAACCACGCGGCTCACCACGCTTTTCATCATAGGAAATAATCAGCGTGTCGTTATCAAACATGGCGCTCTGGAAACGCGCATAGGGGCACATATAGATACACACCTGTTCACGCATGAAGCCGGCATTACCCCAGGTTGCGAAACTGTAGAAGATGATCCAGAACCATTCCCAGCCACCTAGTGAAAGGTCGAGAATACGCAGGGTCAGGTGATCGATCGGTGTGAAGTAGCCGACGAAGGTAAAGCCGGTATAGGCTGCAAGTAACAGCCAGAGTATATGCTTGGTGCCCTTGATACGCAGCTTGCGTGCATTCCAGGGCATCTTGTCTAACTTCATGGCCTGCGGACGGTCACCCTCAATCTTGCGTTCGATCCACATGAAGATCTCGGTCCAGACGGTCTGCGGGCAGGCATAGCCACACCACAGGCGACCGGCTATTGCAGTAAAGAAGAACAGTGCAAAGGCTGCAATAATCAGCAGTACAGCAAAGTAGAAAAAGTCCTGTGGCCAGAAGGTCAGGCCAAAGATATAGAATTTGCGGTTTGGCAGGTCAAGCAGGATCGCCTGGCGGTCCGCCCACTCGAGCCATGGTGCAATATAGTAAATACCCAGTAACACGAGCACACCAATACTGCGCCACATCGCGAACAGGCCGTGGACCTCACGTGGGTAGATTTTCTCGGCCTTTTTATACAGCGAGCCGGATTCATCTTTGTGGGTGTCTTTGCTAGCCATACCATCACATATCGGTTGTCAGGGTGTAACAAACTCCCCGTATTATTCTAACGGGCAGGGTGAGTACAGGCTGCGCGGGTTCAGATTATTTCTTGGGGCTACAGGGCTTGCGATAGAAGCAGGTCAGTGCGCAAGACGTTGTGGTCAGTAACCAGAACAAAAAGAACCCTATGGAGTAAGCCCCCAGCCGGCTGGTATCAGCAAAGCGTGTTTCCTGAAGCAGCACGGCCGGGTCGAAGGCGGTAAAGAACAGTACGGTGGCCAATCCTGCCGTGAGGAAGGAGGGCCAGAGAATCGAGATGGTTTTCTGACATGTTGGTAAGTTGTCATCTGCCACTTGCTATTACTCCGCACTGTCAAGGAATGCCCCCAATCTTACTATAGGTTTACTCCTTATCGCCAGCCGAAAGGCTGTATACATACGCGGTCAGCACGTGGATCTTGCCTTCATCAAGGAAGCCTTCATGTGCAGGCATATTGCCACTCCGGCCTTCCGAGATGGAAGCCATCACAGCACGTTGTGAAGCACCAAACAGCCAGACATCATCTGTCAGGTTCGGTGCACCAAGGGCAGGATTACCTGTCGCATCTGCAGCATGACACGCGACACACAGCTGTTCATACTTTGTCTTGCCGGCGGCGGCGGCGGTTGGGTTTACCTCACGTCCACCTAGTCCAAGGATGTACTCGGAGACATTAAAGACACCATCATTACCCAGGATCTGGCCCCATGCCGGCATGGCACCTGTTCGGCCTGCTGTGATACTGGTCTTGATGTTCTCTGGTTCGCCGCCGTATAACCAGTCGTTATCCGTCAGGTTCGGGAAGCCATGAGAACCGGTTGCAGCACCGCCATGACACAGTGCACAGTAGTTACTAAACAGGCGGTGACCGGTCTTCAGTGCTTCTGCATCTGTTGCCAGGGTCGGAATATCCTGCTTCAGGTAGCCTGCGTAGAGCGGCGCAGTGCTTTCTTCGACAGCAGCCACTTCATCGTCATACTGACCTTTCTGTGTCCAGTCGAGTAGACCCTTCCAGCTACCCAGTCCAGGGTAGAGTACCAGGTAAAAAACAGAGAACACGATCGTGATGTAGAACATGTTCTTCCACCAGCTTGGCAGCGGGTTGTTCAGCTCTACGAGATCCTCGTCCCAGACGTGATCCATCGGTTTGCCATCAAGCTGTGAACCGTCGGAAGGTTTCTTGTTCATCCAGCGAATCAGCCACCACATGGCGATAATGCCAATGACTACCGGGATGCTGATAAACCAGGGCCAGAAGTTACTTGTAAAATCATACATTGGTTATTTACCTGATTTTGATTGGTCATTTCCATGGGGTGCAATGTCGTCATCTTCATCGAAGACCAGGTGAGCGGCCTCGTGAAAATCCTGATGACGTTTACTGCTCCATGCCCAAACTAGAATTCCAATAAACAGTAAGAAAGCGACCACTGTCCATAAAGCCTGAATGCTATTCATGAGTTCCATGACTTACCTCCGGGTCTTGATCGATGTGCCGAGCACCTGCAGGTAGGCAATCATTGCATCCATCTCGGTTTTGCCTTCCAGCTCTTTCGGTGCGTTAGCGATTTCTTCATCCGTGTACGGGTGACCCAGTGTACGCAGGACTTCCATTTTCTTGCTGATGGTCTCAGCGTCAGCAGGGTTTTCAGCAAGCCATGGGTAACCCGGCATGATGGACTCAGGTACCACATCACGCGGATTTATCAGGTGCACACGGTGCCATTCGTCACTGTAACGTCCACCAACACGGTGCAGGTCAGGACCTGTACGCTTGGATCCCCACAGGAACGGGCGGTCATAGACGAATTCGCCTGCTACGGAGTAATGTCCATAACGTTCTGTTTCTGCACGGAACGGGCGAATCATCTGTGAATGACAGGCATTACAGGATTCGCGGATGTACAGGTCACGACCGGTCAGTTGCAGGGCTGTGTAAGGCTTCAGTCCTTCAACGGCAGTAGTGGTGTGTTTCATAAAGAACAGAGGCACGATCTGCACCAGTCCACCGACACTGATTACAAGAATCGTGAACAGGACCAGCAGGCCAATGTTAGTTTCGACTTTTTCATGTCCGGTATTTGCCATGATATTTCTCCTAGTGTGCAGCAGCCGGTGCGAGAACAGGCGCCTCTACTGGCTTGCCACCCGCAATGGTCTTGAGGACGTTATAGAGCATGACAAACATGCCAGACAGGAACAGCAGGCCACCCAGGAACCGAACAATGTAGAACGGTATGGAGATCTGGACACTCTGAATGAAGCTGTAAGTCAGGGTGCCGTCAGCGTTAACCGCACGCCACATCAGACCCTGTGTCACGCCGGATACCCACATCGCAACGATGTACAGGGCAATGCCGAGGGTGGCGAGCCAGAAGTGCCATTCAATCAGTTTGACACTGTGGATCTCACGACCGAACAGGCGTGGAATCAGGTAGTACATGGCACCGATTGACACCATGGCCACCCAGCCAAGTGCGCCTGAGTGAACGTGACCAATAGTCCAGTCAGTGTAATGCGACAGTGCATTCACGGTCTTGATCGCCATCATCGGCCCTTCGAAGGTCGACATGCCGTAAAACGAAATCGAAACAATCAGGAAGCGCAGGATTGGATCGGTACGCAGTTTTTCCCAGGCACCTGACAGCGTCATGATACCGTTGATCATGCCACCCCAGCTTGGCGCGAGCAGGATCAGTGAGAAGATCATACCGAGTGACTGGGTCCAGTCAGGCAAGGCGGTGTAATGCAAGTGGTGTGGTCCCGCCCAGATGTAGGTGAAGATCAGTGCCCAGAAGTGCACAACTGACAGGCGGTACGAGTAAACCGGACGACCGGCTTGCTTCGGTACGAAGTAGTACATGATGCCAAGGAAGCCGGCTGTCAGGAAGAAGCCAACTGCGTTATGGCCATACCACCACTGGATCATCGCATCCTGTACACCGGCATAGACCGAGTAGGATTTTAACATGGTGACAGGTAACTCGGCGCTGTTAACGATATGCAGAACAGCAACGGTAAGTATAAAGCCACCAAAGAACCAGTTCGCAACGTAGATATGCTTAACCTTACGCTTCAGGATGGTGCCAAAGAACACGATCGCGTAGGTCACCCATACAACCGCAATCAGGATATCGATAGGCCATTCAAGTTCAGCGTATTCCTTTGAGCTCGTAATACCGAGCGGCAGGGTAATGGCCGCAAGGACGATAACAAGTTGCCAGCCCCAGAAAGTAAAAGAAGCCAGCTTGTCACTGAACAGGCGCGTATGACAGGTGCGCTGAACAGCGTAATACGATGACGCAAACAATGCCGAACCACCAAACGCAAAAATCACAGCATTTGTGTGCAGTGTACGCAGGCGGCCGAAGGTGAGGTAGGGAATATCAAAGTTCAGTGCCGGCCATGCCATTTGTGCGGCGATAAAAACACCGACGGCCATACCGACGATACCCCAGATGACAGTCATTACAGCGAACTGTCGTACAACTTTATAGTTGTACATCTCTTGTGTAGCAGTCATATGCTTACCTGTTTATAAAGTAAAATTAAAAAAATAGTTTAAAAAGAATCAGGCCAGGTTGAACGGCGCCATAACACCGAAGCTACTGGTGAATACAGGGCCTATACCAAAGCCCCATAGCAGAACAACAACTGTCAGTACGGCTACAAGCACGACCAGGCCAACGGCCATAACGGCACTCGCGAACAAGAAGCCTTGTTCTTTGTTAACTCGCATCATGATAGGCAGACCTGTGTAAAGCAGGTAGATGCTGTATGCGAGAGCTGGCAGGCCGACAATCATGTTTAGCCAGAGAATCGGGTAGAGAGACATCAGGCCGATCAGGAACAGCGGTGTGGCGGAATAGGCTGATAGTGCAATGCCCTGTGGTAGAGGTTGTTCAGTTCCGTAGGTCTTACCCATCCAGTGAATCATCCAGCCAATGGAAAACACTGCAGTGAGCATGGTGAAGTAGGTAAGAATTGCAATAACGAGGGCACTTTGTGGTGTGAGTTTTACAACCTCACTGGTACCGATTGACCAACCAATTTGAGTTGTACCGATATAACCGGCGATGGCAGGAAGCGCGGCAAGGAACAATACATGAGTACAGTAACATTTGCCGATTGAGCAACGCTCTTTTCGAATATCTTCCCATTCTTCTGCAGGATGGGTCAGTAGACCCCATACGTGTGACAGTAACATGCGTTGCCCTCAGTCATATCGTTAGAGTAAATACTGCTTTGAGATAACCCATAACAGTACAGAAATTATTACGTAGAGCCAGAAACCCTACTAATACAGTAGGACATATCAAACTAGAAATATCAGCATATTATAATATACTACTTATCGTTCCTTCAATGCCTACATGTATGAAGCAAGAAAATAAGCTATCGCTGATATAGAGGCGTTGATCTGGATCAAGATAGTAGCGACAACATGCCGCTTGCGGCATGATGATCTGACAACTGTGAATGTAACCTCTAAACAGCACATAATTTATACGTTGAAAGTAAGGAAATAAGTGCGCGTGACACAATCGAACGAAGCAGGTTGTTTCCACTGTGGGTTACCTGTTCCTGAAGGTACCTTATATAGAGTAACGATCCAGGGTGTAGAACGGCCAATGTGCTGTCCGGGCTGTGAGGCAGTCGCGCGCGCAATCGTTGATGGTGGTATGGAAGACTATTACCAGTACCGCACCGAGCCCGCAGAGCAGGGCAGGGAGTTGGTACCGGAGTTTCTGCAACAGACACTTGCCTATGACCTTGATTCTGTACAGCAAAGTTTTGTCAGGCATAACGATACTGAACAGGGTGATCTGCGTGAGGCTGATCTTATCCTCGAAGGCATCACCTGTGCCGCCTGTGTCTGGCTGAATGAGCGGCATATATCTGCCTTGCCCGGCGTGAAAGCGGTTGCAGTGAATTATTCTACACACCGTGCCCGTGTCGAGTGGGTCAACGACCAGATCAAACTCAGCGGTATTCTCGAGGCCATAACGCGCATTGGTTACCTGGCCCATCCTTACGATCCGGACCGTCAACAACAGCTACTCGAAGACGAACGCAAACAACAACTGCGACGACTCGGTCTAGCCGGGGTACTCGGTATGCAGGTCATGATGATTGCTGTGGCCCTGTACATGGGTGATCACTTTGGCATGGAAAGCCACTTTAAAACTTTCTTCCATTGGGTCAGTCTGGGCCTGACCCTGCCGGTTTTGTTGTACTCGGCGCAACCTTTTTTCCGTTCCGCAATACGCGATCTAAAACACAAACAGGCCGGTATGGATGTACCTGTTTCTCTGGGCATATCTGTTGCGTTTATTGGTAGCGTGTGGACCACATTCAGTGGCCATGGCGAGATCTATTACGACTCTGTTGTGATGTTTGTATTCTTCCTCCTTACCGGGCGTTATTTTGAGCTCGTGGCGCGCAAACGTTCAGCCGAGAATGCAGATGAACTTGTGCATGGTGTGCCGGCTGTGACAACACGTATAGATAAAGATGGCACAGAATCATTGATCACGGTTGCGGAGTTGTGTGTCGGTGATCACGTGCGTATTAAACCGGGTGAAACTTTTCCTGCAGATGGAGTCGTTATCGACGGACGCTCAAGTATTGATGAGTCACTACTAACAGGTGAAAGCCTGCCTGTCCCCGTCGAGGTAAAGGGGACAGTTATCGGTGGAGCAATTAATATAGAAAGCCCGCTCATGGTCAGGGTAGAAAAGACCGGCCAGGACACTGTGCTTTCAGGCATTATGCGCCTGCTCGAACGTGCCCAGACTGAGAAGCCACGTATTACACAACTGGCGGATAGAACGGCGGCATGGTTTGTTCTTGGAGTGCTTGTGCTGGCGACATCTGTTGTCGGCTACTGGTGGCAGGAGGGTGTCACGGTATGGTTACCGGTGACTATCGCTGTACTCGTGGTAACCTGTCCCTGTGCCTTGTCACTGGCAACACCGACTGCCGTGACTGCCGCCACGAGTAAGCTGACCCGACATGGTCTGCTCACAACACGTGGTCATGCACTGGAAACGCTGGCAAGGGCGACGCATTTTATTTTTGACAAGACCGGGACCCTCACAAAGGGCAAACTGGAATTACATGAAGCGCGCGTCCTCTCTGATTTATCCGAGCAGGACTGCCTGCGTCGCGCAATTGCACTGGAAAGCGGTTCTGAACACCCGGTTGCACAGGCGCTACGCCATGCACTTGATGAAATAGTTGAGCCAGCAACGGATATACAAAATACACCGGGCATGGGGGTAACTGGACAGGTTGATGGCAGGCAGGTCTGGATAGGCACTCCATTATATATATCACAACAGGTCGGACATTCAGTGCCGGACGACGTGTTACAGGCAATGCGTGCAGACGGACATACGGTGATTGCACTGGCAGACAAAGATACTTTGCATGCCCTATTTGCGCTGGGTGACCAGTTACGTGAAGGTTCGGCGGAACTTGTCAGTCAGTTACAGGCCGCGGGCCGCAAGGTTGTGCTGTTAAGTGGCGATCATACCCAGGCCGTCGCCCGTGTTGCCGAACAAACCGGCATCACAGACTGGCAGGCCGAACTGTTACCCGATGACAAGCTGGCCGCGGTCAAGGCAATTCAGCAGCAGGGTGCAATTGTGGCCATGGTCGGTGACGGTGTTAACGATGCGCCGGTACTGGCGGCTGCACAAGTGTCGATCGCGATGGCCAGTGGTACACAACTGGCCGCGGCAAGTGCAGACATGTTATTGCTGTCTTCGGATATGCATGCGATCAGTGAGGGCCGTGATACGGCGCAGCGCATGCTAACTATTATTCGACAGAACATCAGCTGGGCGATTGCGTATAATGTTCTGGCACTGCCTGCTGCTGCGGCTGGTTTCGTCGCACCGTGGATGGCGGCGATTGGTATGTCAGCCAGTTCATTACTTGTTGTCGGTAATGCTCTGCGTTTATTACGTAAACGTAAATAGCCGTCATTGCGAGGGAATGAAATGACCGAAGCAATCTTTCACAACGAATGGCTATCAGCTGGATTGCCACGCCATTACTGAAAAAAGTAATTTTTCAGTAATATCTCGCAATGACAGAAACAATAGATAACAGGTAAGAAATGGAAATACTCTACTTACTCGTCCCGCTCGCACTGATACTCGTTGCCGTGATTGTAGCGATATTTTTCTGGGCCGTGCATTCCGGTCAGTTCGATGATCTTGAGGGGCCGGCACATCGAATTATTATGGATGATGACAAGATCAAGCCAGCTGATGATGATAAGGACAACTCGAACTAGTCCTCGATTCGGATCGTCATCGCCCAGCTTTTCTCAGCGCCAGGTGCGATCTTTACAATACCGGGCTTGTCACTGAACTCACCCTTGAAATTGACCGGGCTGGAATGCCCCTGCCACGGTTCGATGCAGACAAAGCCTGCACCCGGTACGCTCCAGATCCCCAGATGCGGGAAGTCAGTAAAATGAACAACAATCGTCGGGCCCTTTTCACCACTGTAGCGAACTTCGCGGCTATGGTGATCGGTAAAGATCATCGCATCAGGTTCAAACAGTGAATCATCAAGTTGCAGGGCGTTATTGTTTTCCAGCCATGGCCATGGAAAGCCATCACTCATGAGCAGTCCGGCATCAAGTCTGTTGACGGTGCATGTTTCACTCTCAGTAAAACTGATGCTGTGTGCATCACGTGAATCATTGCCAGGTATTGGCCAGTTAAAGGCAGGGTGAGCACCAATCGAACAAGGCAGGATAGTCTCAGCGGGATTACGAACCGTATAGGTAATTGCCAGGGTGTTACCGACGAGAATGAAATTGACCTGCAGCTCAAAAGCAAACGGGAATTTTGCGCGCGTTTGTTCATTATCCCTGAGAACAAGTGTGCAGTCGGTGTCGGAAGACTCAACAATTTCGAAAGCCATATCACGTGCAAAGCCGTGCTGACCCATGTTATAGCCCGTGCCTTCATGGATAAGGGTATCATCGGCAAGTCGGCCAACAATGGGAAACAGGTGAGGTGCATGACGCGCCCAGAAGGCTGCATCAGCCTGCCAGATCAATTCGTCACCGTCAGCTGTCTTGAGTGAGTGTAATTCCGCACCCTGAGGGCTGATTGTTGCCGTCAGCTGTGTGCTGGTAAGAGTGCATGCATCCATGAGGTTCCCTGTGTTTTATTGTTTCCTGTTTATACACGAACCTTCGCGACTTCTGCGTTTTGTGTCAAGTGAATAGTACCCAAACGGCCGGGATTGTGCATAATGAAGACAATAATAATTGCCAGTGAAGGCGAATCCCATGCAGACACTTCCCGCAAATCCAGCTCTCTATGAAATCAATACACGTGTCTGGTTACGCCAGTTTGATTCAACGGATAAACGAGCCACCCTGCACGATATTCCGGATGCCTTCTGGTCAGATCTGCATGACAAGGGAATGCACATTGTCTGGCTCATGGGTGTGTGGCAAATCAATGCCGGGGCGCTGTATGAAAATGACCTGTCTGCGGAACTACGTACGGGGTACGACGAAGCCTTGCCCGACTGGTCGGATGAAGATGTAATCGGCTCGCCTTATGCCATCGATGAGTATGTCGTCGCAGATGATCTGGGTGGGCGTGAAGGACTTGCCCATGTACGCAAACAACTGGCACGTTATAAGCTGCGTCTCATGCTTGATTTCGTTCCAAATCATTTCAGTCGCGCAACTCGTCTACTGACATCACACCCTGATGTGTTTGTGTCAACGAAGCACGACAGCGAACATCCTGACAGCTTTAACCCTGAGCTGTTCTTTACGCATGAAACAGGCAGCCTGTTTGCACATGGTCGTGATCCATTCTTTGCTCCCTGGTGGGATACAGTACAAGTGAACTATGCCTCGGCGATTGCACGTGACTACATGACAGCTGTGTTGCAGGAGATTGCCTCGCAGTGTGATGGGGTACGCTGTGATATGGCCATGCTCGATATGAATGATATTTTTCAGCGGACCTGGTCTTCCCAGGTCGTGATGGAAATGCCACAGAGTGAATTCTGGGTAGATGCCATCGCCGTGGTCAAAGACACGCACCCGAAATTCCTGTTCATGGCCGAGGCTTACTGGGACAAGGAATGGGATCTTCAACAGCAGGGCTTTGATTATACCTATGACAAGCGACTGACCGACAGGCTCGAGAGCGGTGATGTGGCCGGCGTAGCAGGGCACCTGCACGCGAATGCCGATTACCAGTCACGCTCGGTACGTTTTATCGAAAATCACGACGAGCCGCGTGCAGTAAAAGCTTTTGGTCGCGAGGCATCACTGGCCGCGGCCGTGATTGTCTCGACACTACCGGGTATGCACTTTTTCCATGATGGTCAGTGGCAGGGTAAAGCCGTGCGCCTTCCCGTGCAGCTTGGCCGTGAACCCGTCGAGGCAACTGATGAGGGTGTTACAGCCTTTTATGATGACCTGCTGCCGATAATCAATTTGCCGGTTTTTCAGCATGGCCAATGGACATTATTATCACCGGCATCAGCCTGGCCCAGTAATGAATTACACGGCAACATACTCGCCTGGCAGTGGCAGGACGCGACCACACAGGCCGTCGTGATTGTTAACATGTCAGGTGATAAAGCCCAATGCCGTTTAGTACTTCCCAGTGATATAAGAACGCAAGAATTACTTATAAATGATGTTTTGAATGGCACACAGTACCGACGCGCAGTTGAAGAAATAACAGGTGATGGCCTGTATATAGAACTCGGTGCCTGGCGCAGCCATGTCTTTTTGATTGGTGGCTGAAGTAGGACTGGCAAGCCAAATTCGGTATGATAAGAAAAATGATTTAACAGGAATTCGTACCGTGTCAGACCAGCAAAACAGCTCGCAGGAAAAAGCCTCATTTTTTTATACGATGAAGAGTGTCATGTGGGCCATGTTAGGTGTTCGTCGAGCCAAGGGCTATGATGAAGATGTCAACAAGATCACAGCCAGGCAGGCAATCATCGTCGGTCTCATTGCGGTGCTGGCTTTTATCATGACACTGTATTTTGTTGTCAGTTTTGTCATAGGTAATACGACAAACTAGCCAACCAACCTCACGTATTACAATCAGCCATCAGCGGTTCAAACATGACCTGTAATTACTTTAATATCATCGACTGCTGATATATTTATTCTGTTTTTTTGTTTGAGTCTTACGGTTATGACGACAGTTGACTATGTCATCGCTGAGAGGGCCGAGTTCATCAATGCCTTTAGTGTGATGCAGCGACTGGTTGGTCAGAAGCCCATAGTCCCAGACTCAATGGTCGCGCAAAAGCTTGGTGCGGTAGGTGAGTTTGGTTCAGTTATATTTATAAACGTAGTAATAAGTGGGATATTGACGTTGGTTGTACGTCTTCTAAGAAATGAAAATTGAAGAAGGGGGGATTGCTCCCTTTTTAGACAATAAGGATGTACTTGTAAAGAGATTCTCTATAACGGCTATTAGTGCGATATTATTTGTCACGACATTTACGGCTGAGGCAGCTGAAACATTTCGATGGGACATCAACAAGCCTTTTGCAACATTCAAGGGCACAACTGATGAACAGGAAGAACAGGTTGATACTGTTTTGCAGAAAACTTCCGCCATCGATTCGATGACGATGTTTATAGCAGCAGATACTGCGTATGTCCTTGGTCGCCTTGAAGATGCAGGCTTCCTTTATAATATTGCATCTGCCCGGGCCGCCTTCGATCTTGAACGATATCAAGAAGAGAATAATGGAGGTGGAAATGGTTTCGGGATTTACCTGGGTTTTTTATCACGTAATGCAGGGTATACAATTAATAAGGCACTTTTTGATAATGTTATAACATATGGAGAAGTATCTCTGAGGGTTGCAGACTGGGATTGCAATACTATCGAGGGCTATAGTCCGGGCTGGGACTACCAGCATGTGAATAGCTCGTCCTCGTCGTGTGAAACCTATCGTGATGAAAGAGCAATGCCAATGTTACAAATTGGGGTGTTGTTACGGATTAGAGAGTATGAAGATGCCTTCAGGGTAATACAGAAATATAATTTATTACCTTACACTGAAAGGGAATCGCCAGAACTAAAGGCTGAACGAGACAATGCGATTGCCAAGATGGCTGAAATAGAAAAGAAAGAAGGTTTTGAAGGCTTTGCTGCTCATTTAAAGTAGGGTTGGTGAGCTGTGTCGTCCCTGGCACGGCATCTTTCCCATGACTTTACAACGCCTCGATCTTCTTGCGTTCTTCAGCAAGCCGAGTCAGTGCAGATTCTAGCTCTGTTACACGCTGACGTTCCTTGTTGACCACGGCCTCAGGTGCCTTGGCAACGTAGTTTTCATTCGACAGTTTCTTCTGGCGCATCTCGAGTTCTTTTTCAGCCTTGCCAATTTCCTTGTCGAAGCGTTTCAGTTCTTCGTCCTTGTCAATCAGCCCGGTCATCGGGATGTGCAGGGTACCTTCAGCACCGACCAGTGCGGTAGCTGATTCAGACAGTTCAGTATCTGCACCGACAAAATCAATGGTTTCGATACGGCTGATGTTCATGCTGCATTTGGCCGTTTCTTCGAGTACAGCCTGTTCGGCCGCGTTCAGATTTTGCACGAGGACCGGCAGGGCCTTGTTGGGCTTGATGTCACGTTCACTGCGGATACGGCGCACACCTTTGTTCAGGGCCATGACAAGTTCGGTTTCGTGAATGGCAATGTCATCAACCATATCCAGGTTCGCAACCGGGTAGGGTTGCGTCATGATGGTATCGCCTGACTTGCCGGCCAGTGGTGCGACACGCTGCCAGATCTCTTCTGTGATGTACGGGATGATCGGGTGGGCAAGGCGCAGCAGGGTTTCCAGTACACGTACGAGCGTACCGCGTGTACCACGTTGTGCAGCCTCGCTGCTGTTTTCATCCTGCAGGACGGACTTGGATAGTTCGAGGTACCAGTCACAGTATTCGTTCCAGGTGAAATCATAGATGGCCTGTGCCGCATGGTCGAGGCGGTAGCTATCGATGGCATCGACGACTTCTTTTTCGACCTGTTGCAGGCGTGAGACGATCCAGCGGTCGAAACGGTTGAACTCCATATCGTCGTTATCAATGCCGGTATCTTTGCCTTCCGTGTTCATGAGCACGAAACGCGCCGCATTCCAAAGCTTGTTACAGAAGTTGCGGTAACCGGCAATACGATTCAGGTCGAACTTGATGTCACGCCCGGTCGAGGCCAGCGCGGCGAAGGTAAAGCGCAGTGCATCGGTACCGAAGGCAGGAATGCCATCGGCAAAGTCCTTGCGCGTGGCCTTTTCGATCTTTTTCGCCATCTCGGGCTGCATGAGTCCCCTGGTGCGCTTGCTGACCAGGTCTTCGAGTTCGATACCGTCGATGAGATCGAGCGGGTCGAGCACGTTGCCTTTCGACTTGGACATCTTCTGGCCGTTGGCGTCACGTACGAGACCGTGGATGTAGACTTCCTTGAAGGGTACATCGTCCATGAACTTCAGGCCCATCATGATCATGCGGGCAACCCAGAAGAAGATGATGTCAAAACCGGTCACGAGCACACTGGTGGGGTAGAAGGTCTTGACGGCATCAGTGTCCTCCGGCCAGCCAAGTGTTGAGAACGGCCATAGCGCAGATGAGAACCACGTGTCGAGGACGTCTTCATCCTGTTTCAGTACAACATCGTCACTGATGTTGTGTTTACTGCGAATTTCTTCTTCACTGCGGCCGACGTAGACATCACCCTTGTCGTCGTACCAGGCAGGAATACGGTGACCCCACCAGATTTGACGACTGATGCACCAGTCTTCGATGTTACGCATCCACTCGAAGTAGGTGTTCTTCCAGTTATCCGGTACGAACTTGATGTCACCGTTTTCAACGGCTTCGATGGCCGGCTTGGCAAGTGGACCGGCTTTGACAAACCACTGGTCAGTGAGCAGCGGTTCGATGACGGTATCGGAACGATCCCCGCGTGGCACCATGAGTTTGTGATCGTCGATTTTTTCCAGCAGGCCGGCGGCATCGAGATCGGCGACGATCTGTTTACGTGCTGCGTAACGTTCCAGGCCCTGGTAGGTCTCCGGGATTAAACTACCGTGTTCGTCATCACTGCCGATGAGGTGGGCGTCAATACTGAAGATGTTAATCAGGCCACCGTTTGGCTGGTTGAGCATCGACAGTTCATCACGGTGGTTTTGCCAGACACCGTAATCGTTAAAGTCATGCGCCGGGGTGATCTTTACACAGCCAGAGCCAAATTCAGGATCCACATAATCATCGGCGATAATCGGTATCTTGCGACCACTCAGTGGCAGGGTGATCTGCTGACCAATCAGGTGCTGGTAACGTTCGTCACCGGGGTGGACGGCGACGGCGCTGTCACCGAGCATTGTCTCGGGACGTGTCGTTGCGACAATGACGTGACCACTGCCATCGGTAAGCGGGTAGCGCATGTGCCACATGTGGCCATTTTCTTCTTCCGAGAGTACTTCGAGATCGGAGACCGCTGTATGCAGGACCGGGTCCCAGTTAACGAGGCGCTTGCCACGGTAGATCAGACCTTCTTCATGCAGGCGTACAAATACTTCTTTCACTGCATCGGACAGGCCTTCGTCCATGGTGAAGCGTTCACGTGACCAGTCCAGTGAGGCGCCCATGCGACGTAGCTGTTTCGTGATGGTACCGCCAGACTCGGCTTTCCATTCCCAGACCTTGTCGAGGAATGCTTCACGACCGAGATCGTGACGGGTCTTGCCATCGGCGATGAGCTGACGTTCAACGACCATCTGCGTGGCAATCCCGGCATGGTCACTGCCTGCCTGCCACAACGTGTTATCACCGCACATACGGTGGTAACGGGTCAGGGCATCCATGATCGTGTCCTGGAAGGCATGGCCCATGTGCAGGCTGCCGGTCACGTTCGGTGGCGGGATCATGATGCAGTAGGCATCCTGTCCGTCAGTGCTGGTATCACTTTGCGGGGCAAAGTAGCCCTGGCTTTCCCAGGTGTCATACCAGCGTTGTTCGATGCTCTGTGGTTGGTAGGTCTTTTCCATCTTTAAGTCGTCGCTAACGTATGTTCTGTAAATAAAAGCCAGTCGAGATACTACGATTGGCACTACAAGCGGCGCATTATACCTGAATGCAGTGTGCCGGGCAGCGTAAAGTCACGAATTGGCAGGGTTTTTCCGAGTCAGCCGGTCAGTTGTTCAACTCGTGGGTATCCAACTCATAGCCGCGGTCGCGGTAATAGCGGAAGCGGTCGCGGGCAATGTCGCGCTGGGCTGGATCACCGCTGACGATCTCGGCAACACGTTCAAAGCGTGAAAAGAACTCCGGGATCGTACTGGCGAGGTTGATCATGACATCGTGGGCAAACTCGGGATCATGATCGTGGCCGATCACGACCTTGTCATGTGCGTCTGGCTGGTTTCCCTGTTCAACCACCGCGTGCGGCACAAAACTGCCCTGGCGAAAGGTCCACATCAACTCGTCGAGTTGCTGCGCGCTGGCGGCATCATCCGTATGAATAAACACATGGTGACCGCGGCTAAAGGCCTTCTCTGCCAGGCGGCAGGCAGTCACGAGTATCTGCTTCTGCTGACCGGTTTTGGTCAGGTAAAAATCGACGCGGGTCATTGTTTATTTCTTGCTCGCAACCTGGTCCAGCAGGTACTGGCTCATCATGGGTACCGGTCGACCGGTTGCGCCTTTCTCCTTGCCACCATTCCAGGCAACACCGGCAATGTCGAGGTGTACCCAGTGCAGTTTCTTGGTAAAGCGTGAAAGGAAGCAGGCCGCTGTAATTGTGCCGGCTTCACGGCCACCGATATTGGCGATGTCGGCAAAGTTGCTGTCGAGCTGTTGCTGGTACTCATCCCACAGTGGCATCTCCCAGGCACGGTCACAGGAAGACTTGCCGGCACTGAGTAGATCGTTGGCCAGACCACGATGATTACCGAGCAGGCCGGTGGCATGGGCACCGAGTGCAATGACGCAGGCACCGGTCAGGGTGGCGATATCAACAACGGTGGCGGGGTTGAAACGTTCACTGTAGGTCAGTGCATCACACAGGATGAGGCGACCTTCGGCATCGGTGTTAAGGACTTCGATGGTCTGGCCAGACATACTCGTGACGATATCACCGGGCTTGTTGGCGAGGCCGTCCGGCATGTTTTCACAGCTCGGAATAATGCCAACGACGTTAAGTGGCAGCTTGAGTTCGGCAACTGTGTTCAAAAGGCCCAGCACACTGGCAGCACCACACATGTCGTATTTCATTTCATCCATGGCAGGAGAGGGCTTGATCGAGATACCCCCAGAGTCAAAGGTAATGCCCTTGCCAACGAATACATGCGGTTTTGCATCGCTATCACCACCATTGTATTCCATCGTGATGAGTTTCGGTGGCTGACGGCTGCCCTTGGCAACAGAGAGCAGGGAACCCATCCCGAGTTCTTCCATGTCTTCCTGTTCGAGCACCGAAACCGCGATTTTGTCGTGACGTTCAGCGAGTTCAATGGCCTGTTCGGCGAGGAAGGTCGGTGTACAGATGTTACCGGGCAGGTTTCCGAGACGTTTCGCCACGGCAACGCCGTGTGCAATTGCATTGCCGTCAACAAGTGCCTGTTCGGCAGACTGCAGGTCGCGACGACTTGGCACCGACAGCACCATCTTGCGCAGTGGTCGACGCTGGCTGCTCTTGTCGCTCTTGAGTTCGTCGAAGATGTACAGGGCATCCTCGGTCGCCTCGATGGCCTGGCGCACCTTCCAGTAGGTATCGCGACCTTTCACGGTCAGATCAGGCAGGAAGCTGACGGCATCCATGGCGCCGCTTTCATTGACGGTCTTGGCGGCAGTGGCGACAGCCTTGCGGTAGGCTGCATCATTAAAATCACGCTCCTTGCCACAACCAATGAGCAGGACGCGGTCACACAGCGTATTCGGGACATTGTGCAACAGCAGGGTCTGGCCGGCCTTGCCCTCGATGTCACCACGGCGGATCAGGTTGGACAGCCAGGAGTCACTTGCAGTATCGAGTTGTTCACCGGCACTGGAGAGACGGCGTGGCTCAAAAATACCGATTATTATGCATGCACTGCGTTGTTTTTCCGGATGGCCACTTTTTATACTGAATTCCATACTTGCTCCTGCTGTTACGGGCTGATTCTGCGCACTGATATGTGTACTATGTACGTCGTTGCGGTCAGGCCGATATAACCTGTAGTTATATAAGTGTTTGTTGTACGATAAGTTACCGGTCAGATTATATTAAAGACTGCGATTTAGTCTACTGGAAAATTAGGTTTTTGCAGCGATTTTGAGCGAAATGGTTAATTTGGCGTGATAATACGGAATTACATACTCAGGGAAGTGCTTTTTACTTTGTTGGCAGTCCTCACTGTCGTACTGCTGATCTTCTTCAGCCTGCGTTTTGTAAGGGTTCTGGGCGATGTCGCCAGTGGTGCACTGCCCAGTGAACTGGTTTTCACGGTTTTGTCGCTCGAACTGGTCAGGAATATTGGTTCAGTCATACCGATTGTGTTGTTTTTCTCTGTATTACTCGCTTTTGGCCGCTTTTACCGTGATCAGGAAATGATCGCCCTCACCGCCAGTGGGATCGGGCAACTCAGCCTGACCCGCTACCTGCTCTGGTTGATGCCGGTGGTACTGGTGGTGAACCTGGCCTTTACCTTATATGTGGCGCCGTGGGCTTCGGAAAGAATCGATACCGTCCGCCATGAGGCTGAGAATCGCTCTGAGTTGAGCCTGCTCGTGGCAGGTCGGTTTACCGAATCGAAAAGCGGCAAGCTGGTCATGTACGTGGAAGCGCTTTCAGAAGATCAGCGCGAACTGAAAAACGTCTTTGTGCAAAGCCGGAGTCGTAGCAAGAAAAGTATCATGTCAGCCGAAACGGGCTATCGCTATCTGGATAAGAATACCGGTGATGAGTACATGGTCATGGTCGATGGCTATCGCTACGTCGGTGAACCGGGCCAGGATGATTACCGGATAACAAAATTCAAAAAGCACGCGGTACGTATCGAGGAGAAAGACGCTGAAGCCGTCCGCCTGCGGCGTAAGTCCATCCCGACGTCGGAACTGTGGGGAGACAGTGAACTGCGTAACAAGGCTGAATTGCAAAAACGTATTGTCCTGCCGCTGTCTGCCGTGGCATTTATGTTGCTTGCCGTACCACTGAGTCGAGTGCAGCCACGAGAAGGGCGCTATGGTCGCCTGTTCAGTGCCGTGTTCATTTACGTGATCTTTAATAACCTGCTCGGTGCAAGTTATAACTGGATTGGTCGAGGCACGATTAGCCCGCTGATCGGAATGTGGTGGTTACCTGTGCTGCTACTTGCTGTTGCTGGTATATATGCACTGTGGCAAATGCGTGGCCAGGCGGGCTGGCTCAGGGATCGCATGGCCGGTTACAAACTGGAGCGTGCCCGGTGAAGTTGCTGGATCGTTACATCGGCACAACCGTATTCAGGAGTATCGGGATCGTCCTGCTCGTGCTGATTGCGCTGGACAGCTTCTTCCGCCTGGTGCGTGAACTGAACGAGGTCGGCACCGGTGATTATGATCAGCTCGAGATGTTTCTCTACCTGGTGTTGACGACACCCGCGCAGATCGTCGAGTTCTTCCCGATCGCGGCATTACTTGGCGCGATTACCGGTCTTGGCGCATTGGCGAGTACGAGTGAGCTTATTGTCATGCGTGCCGCAGGTGTGTCGCTGGTACGCATTGGTGGTTCCATTCTCAAGGCCGGTTTTGTTTTAATCCTTGGCGTGATGTTGCTGGCAGAGTTTGTTGTCCCGGATAGCGAACAATTTGCCGAGTCACGTCGTTCGCAGCTGCTCGCAGAGCAGACGGCCATCAAGACCAAGAATGGTTTCTGGTCACGTGATGCGCGCAGTTTCCTGAACATTCGAGATATTCGCCCGGGTGGTGAAATCGGCGACATCTATATCTACGAGTTTGATGACAAGCATGAGTTGCGAACAACGACCTATGCAAACAAGGCCGCTTATGAAGATGGTAACTGGATCCTGATTGGACTGAGCCAGAGCGAGATCACGACGCAAGGCATCAAGACCAGTACCTTTGAACGTGCGCAGTGGGATTCAATCCTCAGCCCGGCATTGTTAAGTCTGCTTGTCATCGATCCTGTGCAACTCTCGATGCGTGACCTGTACGAGTACTACACCTACCTGAACGATACACGCCAGGAAGCAGAGGTTTATGAACTCGCCTTCTGGTCACGGATGGTTATGCCAATGTCGATTGCCGTGATGATGTTGCTCGCCGTGCCGTTTGTGTTCGGCCCACTGCGTTCGGTCAGTATTGGTCAGCGGATCTTTGTCGGTTTCCTGGTCGGACTTGGGTTCTTCCTGTTTAACAAGGCCTTTAACCATATCGGCATTGTCTATGACCTACCGCCCATTCTCAGCGCCAGTCTGCCGCCGCTGACGTTCTTCGTGGTATCTATTTTCATGATACGAAGGATCTAGCATGAGCGGGCGAGGGACGACATCTACAACCTCGCTTGTTATATGGCTCTTGCTGTTTGGCCTTGTCTTTACCTGGTCGGCCATCGGCCCAAAAGATCGCCTGACCTGGATGCTCGAGGTCATGCCTGCGATTATCGGCATTATCGTTATGGCAGCGACATGGAACAGTTTTCGTTTAACCTCACTGTTGTACTGGTTGATACTCGTGCACTGCATCATTCTCATGATTGGTGGCCACTACACCTATGCCGAAGTGCCAAACGTTGACTGGCTGAATATTGTGTTTGGTGACGGACGAAATAACTACGACAAGCTTGGGCATTTAGCGCAGGGCTTTATACCTGCCATGATTGCCCGCGAGATCGTGATAAGGAAAAAGGTATTTACCAGTACGGCATGGCGAAATTTCTTTATCGTGAGTTGTTGCCTGGCCCTGAGTGCCTTGTATGAATTAATCGAGTGGTGGGTAGCGCTGTTATCCGAGGAAGCGGCGGATGCCTTCCTGGGTACACAGGGCTATGTATGGGACACACAGTCAGACATGTTCCTTGCGCTGATTGGTGCTGTTACTGCACTGGTGTTATTGTCGAAGTCGCATGACCGGCAGCTGGAAAGACTTTAGTTGAGTGACCGCTGTCGACTGAAAGGTCATTCTGTGAATGCGATTAAAAGCTATTCAGGGTCTCCGGTTGGTTTCGCGGTTTCATATAAAGTAAGTCTCCGGATTTCTGATCACTCGCTGGCAGCTCTTCGCGTCACTCGCAGACCAATCGCCACTAACGGCAACAGTCCGAGTACTGACACCACGGTAGCACCGACCGGTAAATCTGCATCGAAGGACAACCACAGTCCGGCGACCGCGCCGAACAAACCCAGACACCACCCCAAAAGCAGGCGACCAATGAATGAACGGGCAACAAGCAACGCACTGAATGCGGGAATAATCAGGAAAGCAAACACCAGCAACACACCAGCAACGTTGACCGCGAGAGTAATTACGATGGCAAACGACGCAAAGAACAGAAATTCCCACAGGAAGCTTGGTGAACTGGCTTCTTCTGTTGCAAATGATAAGACGTAAAAACGTTTGCGATAGAGCCCGTGCAAAATAGCCAAGGCCAGATAGATCCCAGCTACCACTGCGATTTCCTGCCAGCGTATCCATAGAATATTGCCATTGAACAAGGATTTGAGCTCCTCCATACCCTGGCTCGAACGACTGAGGATGACAATGGAAAGCGCCGTCGTCACCACATACACACAGCCGATGATGACTTCGCGCGTGGTTTTGCCCGGGATACGACGTAGACCGGCAAAGGCAAAAGCGGCAGTTAAGGTCGCTCCAAAGGCATAAAGCTGTGCGGTCAAACCATGTGGCTCCTCTCCCAGTAAAAAAGCGAGGCTCATACCCAGAGCTGCCACCTGAGCCAGCGCCAGGTCAACGAAGATGATGCCACGTGCCAACACATGCAGACCCAGATAGGTATGGGTCAGGATCATCAAGGCACTCATAACAAACGCCGGCAACAGGATTAACCAGGGCTCCATGTTATTTTCCTCCTGTGTTGTTCAGCGCCGCCACAATGGCGTCAAATAAATCGAAATAGCTGTTGATATCGGGTTGCGCCCCCACCGATTGGGGCAGCACTGCCACGCGAATACCCGTTTGCTCGTTCAGATAGCGTGCCGAGCGGCGCTCGTAATAAGGTTCCATGATGAGCAGGCCGATGTGCTCGGCCTTAATGCGTGCCACCAGTGTGCTCAAGGTGGCGGCGCTTGGGGCAATACCGGGCTTGGGTTCAACTTCATCAACGATGCGAAAATCGAAGGCATCGGCCAGGTAAATAAAGGACTTGTGGTAGGCGATGACCGGCTTGCCTTTGAGTTGTGCAAGCTCGGCGTGCCAAGCCGGTAGCTTGTTGTCCATGGTTTGCGCAAAAGTATTGAACCGGCGTTGGTAATCGTCCTTGTGGGAGGGATCCAATTCACTCAACCGGCTGGCGATGGCATGCGCCATACGTACCCCATTCCGCGGGTCTAGCCAGTAATGAGGATTACCCTTGGCATGCACGTCGCCCATGGCACGGGATACCGGGCCGCTGATCTTATCCAGCAATGGAACAACACTAGAGAGATCCAGGTAGCCAGGATTGCCGGGCTGTACTTGGGCATTACGCGCCGATTGCAACAAAGGTGGCAGCCAGCCGATCTCCATGTCGGCACCGATCACCAGCAGCAGATCGGCACGGAAGACCTTGTGGATCATACTGGGTTTAGCCGCGGCAAAGTGCGGGTCACGGGTGCCTGGTGTCAGGCTCTGTACCTGCACCTGTTCGCCACCCACCGATTTTACAATGGCCGCCAGATCCTGCGTTGTCGTCACGATCTCTAACGCCGCGTGACTGGCGAGGGGGGTCATCAACAACAACAAGCCGAACGAGATGTTAAATATTTTTTTCATACTATCCCCCTAAAACACGTGAGCAGCATGGCTGCCGAGGTTGAATTCAAACTGGAGCCAAAGGGAGTCAGCGGTCTTACCGGGCAAGTGTTCTGTCCAGTCGCGGTTGTATTGCAAACGAACTTTGCTGTATTCACTGGGGTACCAGGTCAGGTTCGGCGACAATCGCTTGCGCGTATCACGCAATGGGTCAGTCGAGGTGTTGCCATCCGCGCTGGCGTACTCGGCACGTAGCCCTGCGACCCAGCCGGGTTTGAAGCCCCACTGTGCCTGGGTAAACAGCCCCCAGTCCTTGAGGGTTTCACGGCTGGGATCGCCTGGATCACCCGCCTCATACCGGCGTTTCAGTATCTCGCTATGCCAGGAGACGAAAGGAAAACCGCGCTGGCTATAGACGGGCTGCCATTTCAGATACAGATCCGCACCATATATATTAGTATCGGTCGTCGTGCCGCTGGCGTTGGGACCCCAGAGCCCGGATACACCCAGGTTCATGCTGATGGTATCTGACAGATCGAAGCCGTTGAGCCAACGCGCCGTATAGAGTAAGTCACCAAAATCGCGTGCATCCCTGTCAATAAGGGTATGGCCGCCGATGACTTCTCCCGGCGCATTTAGGAAACTGGTGACCGTCTCACCCTTGGGATTCTGAATGCCGAAATACAGTTCTGAGTACCAATCTGTCGGCATCAGCCAGGAAGCACGCACGCCCTGACTACGCAGGCCATCGCCACCAAAGAAGCGTGACAATACGACAGGCTGATCCACGAAGGCCCAGGTATGGGGATGTTGAGGGTTTTGGCGGCCGAACTCGGTGAAATACTGGCCGCCTTTGACTTGTAGGCCCCACGGTAAGCTGCGGGTGGTAAAAAAGGCTTCTTCCAGTTCAACCACCGTTTCGCCCTCGGCATCGATCTGAAAAATGATATGGGCTTCGGCATCAAAGTAAGGGCCCACCGTTCCCCCGATAGACAATTCCACGTTCTGCACGGTGAAACCGTTCTGGTTGGGATCATGAGCACCGCCCTGCAAGCCTTCCAATGCATCGTTATCGACACTGGACCCACCGCCCGCGATCAGGCCGGACAGGCCGATCTGGAAGCCGCTATTGCTGGCCGTCGCAGTAGACGGAGACGCTATAGGGGGGGAAACTACAGTTGTAGCACTTTTATCCGGTTTTGATTCCAACCCCACGAGGCGCTGCTCCAATGCATTGATCTGCTGCGCATAGTTTTGTTGCATCTGCTGCATTTGTTGCCTAATTTCGGTTAATTGTCGTCGCAAGGCATTGGTATCTTCCTCGGCGCAAGCAACCGCCGGGTTTAGTAACAGCACGCCAATAACGGCAGCTACTCGTTTCATGCGAAAATAAGAATAATCCATAGTGGACTCCTGTTCTGATTCATCTGCTATACATTGGAGTTGACACCATGCAGCAATACGCCGCGTGGTTTAGTCATCAGTCGTTAGTAGAGATCGGTCAGAACAGGGGGGGAGCACGCGTCCACTGAGTGTGGAACTGGTGTGATAGTTGATATTCCGTATCTGCAACAGTAAGTACATATGTCAAAATCTGCAACGGGACAAGCAAGGAAGGCGTGTCCAACGAGGCCGCTGGCACATGGTTGAGACGACAGACCTGGCATTCGCCGTGTCCATCCAGAACTCCACCGCCCACATCCAGATCATGGAGAGCAACGTGGAGCGCAGCAAATGCCAATGCGAATACCAGCATCAGTCTAATAAGACGGTTCTCTTTGGTACTCTGGCGAAATACTTTTCTCAACATAAAATTATCTTCTCATAGATACATATCGTGGGGAAGCTTGCTCGCTCAATCTTCTAACCGACTGCATGAGTATGAGGATTTCTGAGATAAGCCCCTAGTCCCTAGAGTTATGGATTTGTGATTTGGGAAAAGCCGAACGCACTTGTTTAAAAATCTTTCTCAAAAATCAAAATATGACATCAAATGAAAATATTAGGCGACAACTATCCTGACAGAGAGGGGAATCGTCTGGAAGCAGCCAGTCGTCGTTCCAGCGAATGCCTAGACCCGAAGGGTGAGGTACTCATAATTGCCTCGACCCATTGTAAATGGGTGAGGTATGCATGATGAACCCAAAGGGTTCTATGCTGTAAGCCCGAAGGATTCTATGAGCCATGGAATCTAGAGAACGAAATTACTGGATACTGGCGCCCATAGAACCTTACCGGTTCATTATGGATATTTTAACCATCTCCGATGGTTCAAGGCATTCGCCGGTATGACGGCAAGTGGCCTGATGTAGCCATCTACTTTGCGTACCTTGCCCTGAACCTTCGGAATGAAGGTTAGTGGCTTATAGATGCCTACGCCATCACCATGAGTACCCAACTCGATTTCCAATCTCGTCTGGGCAACTCATAATGAGACGCAAAGCGGTTCTATGAGCCAGTGTCCTTCGTGGTAAATGCTTTTATCCAAAGTAAAAGGAGGGACAAGGGGTGAGCACACCTTTTAGGAGTGACCTCTTTAATCTAGACACAACCGTTGTCTGAATTCGATTTACCACGAAGCGTGTTGAAGCCGGTCACTTCATAGAGCACACAGTAGGCAAAGGTTCCTGAGAGCACAGCGGTTGTGCCGAGTACGCCAAGGATGATGTTCGACATCGTATCGGTGACCACAGCATCTGTCATGGGGCCAATGAGCAGCAGGGATGTTCCGACAACGATACGGATGCTACGGTCGAGAACACTCATATTTCGATTGAAGTTAATCATGTCTTTATCTCCTCCAGTTAGTATTCAGTATTCCGGTTATACAGGGTTACGCAGATTTCGTTGCGGAACCTGGCAAGATTGTTTTGATTTTATTTTCTTCACCGGCATAGATACAGATCCCGCCACCTTTTGATTTAATACTGTACATGGCCTTGTCAGCATTTCGCATCAATCGTGTTGGTGTTTCTCCGTGGTCAGGGAATATCGACACCCCGATACTCAGTCCTATTGTTATACCTGCATCTCTGAGGTGGTAGGGTTGTAACACCGAGTTCTTGATACGGTTGCACATTGTGGTACAGGTCTGCTCATCCACATCACTCAGCAGCAGGACAAACTCATCGCCACCCATGCGCGCACAGGTATCGGAGGCGCGCAGGGCATCACTGACACGTTCAGAAAACTGGCGCAGGAGTTCATCGCCCTGATCATGGCCATACGTGTCGTTGATTGCCTTGAAGCCGTTCAGATCGATCACGGCAAGCGCGAATTTACGTTTACCTCTCTGGCTATCATGGATCAGTTTTTGTAAACGGTCTTCCAGCAACATGCGATTCGGCAAGCCGGTCAGGCCGTCATGTAATGCCAGGTGTTCCAGTTCATCATTTTGTGCTTTCAACTTTTTGGTCAGGAAGCGGATAATGAATGCGCCCCACACCATGAGCCAGACGTAGAAGATGGCCGGGATCAACAGCCGTTTGGAATAGACCTTGAGCAGAGTACCCGGTGTATGTCGCGTGTATGGATGTACGAATACGGGCGTTCTGTTTGATCCGTTTGCGGTTAACATTGACCAACTGTAGTGAGTATCACCGATTTCGATTGAGCCGCCACGTTCATTGACGCGTGATTTTTCCAGCTCCGCAACATCTACAGGAAAACCGTTGATGGGTTCAGAACCGGGAAGTGAATTGATTTTGCTATTTTCCAACACAAGCAAGCGATAGTTGTTGGCGTTAAGGCTGGGGAGTTCCAGTATTGACGTGTTGTTAGCACTGAGCCGGGCAAGATAGGACTGTGCAAAATGGTGAAGACTGTCTACCTCATGCATCGATTCGAGTTCCCGCGAGGCGTTATAGACAGCGACAAACATCAGCAGTATGCCGATGATTGAGGTCGTTGCGAGAAAAGTCGTGATTTTGTACTTTTCAGGCCGGCACTGATTATTTTGCTGAATCATTGATTACGAATATATCTGTATGACAGGGCCTCAAGCCACAGTGCCTTATATATCGGCCGCTGTAGAGGTTTTTAAAGAGCTTAATTACAACAAGGTAATAGGGTCTAACATATTGAAAATTAATAATATATACCCTGTCTGTTACGCGCTTACGGGGCATATTTGAACAGGAAACTGCCCTAGGGAATCTGTTTTGGCAACACAACTACCTTGCTGTTCGAGAAACGGTCATGCCAGGCGAGTTTCTTCGGATCGACGAGTATCCACAAAAAGCCAAGTCCGAAGACGCCCCATGACACCATGCCACACATGAAGCGAAGCAGTGCCTGTGTCCATGTTACCGGGCTGCCATCCTTATTTTGTATCCGCAGGCGCCATGCACGCATGCCAAGGGTTTGCCCGCCACGTGTCCAGAACCAGGCATAGAACATAAAAATAATCACGAACAGGTAGGTTTGAAAGAAAGGTTTGGCACCACCCAGCGGTTCACTGCCGATAAACAGCAGGGGAATAAACCCGGCCACGAGCAGGATGGCGGCCAGCAACAGCGTGTCGTAGACGATTGCGCCAAGTCGACGTAACAGGCCAGCTGTAGGTAAAGTATCAGTTTCGGTATCTGTCATGATGGTTATATACGTCGTCAGGGCGGGCTCGGGCCTCAGGCCACACGCTATAAAGCAGGAAATAAAATCCTATTCCTATTATACTTGTGGGATTATAACACTCAATAAACCCCATTTACCTGACTTTGAAAGACACGACCACACAGCACGCTGAAGCGACCATTATTCCACGTGCCGAACACTGTATTTCCCGTTCGAATATCAGCGAGCAGGCAATCAAGGTTCTCTACGGCCTGAAAAAGGCCGGTTACACAGCCTGCCTGGTGGGTGGGGGTGTGCGTGACCTGTTACTCGGCCATGAACCGAAAGACTTTGACGTTGCTACCAATGCCAGTCCCGAGCAGGTCAAGGAGACGTTTCGGAACTGTCGCCTGATTGGCCGACGCTTCCGTCTTGCGCATGTGCACTTTGGCCGCAATGTTATCGAAGTCGCGACCTTCCGTGCCAATCTCGAACCAGAAAGTGACGGGGATGTGCATGTCGAGAATGGCCGCATTATCCGTGACAATGTGTTTGGCAGTATCGAGGAAGATGTCTGGCGGCGTGACTTTACGATTAACGCGCTGTACTACGACATACGTGATTTCTCGGTTATCGATTATGTCGGCGGCTACGAAGACCTTCAGCAGGGCATCGTGCGCATGATTGGCGATCCGGCTGCACGTTATCATGAAGACCCGGTGCGCATGCTGCGTGCGGTACGTTTTGCTGTCAAGCTCGGCATGCGTATTGAAGAGAACACCGAGGCACCGATCTTTGAACTTGCCGGTTTGCTCGAAGAGATTTCACCTGCACGCCTGTTCGAAGAGATCCTGAAACTCTTCCATGGTGGCAGTGCGCTGCAAAACTTTGAGGCGCTGCGTCATTACAGTTTGTTCCGGCCATTGTTCCCGATGACAGACAGGATACTTGCAGCAGAAGAGCACAGTTTCCCGCATATTCTTATCTCAGAGGCACTGAAAAGTACTGACAAGCGTATCCAGTCGGGCAAGCCGGTGAACCCGGCATTCCTGTTCGCCGCGATGTTGTGGGAGCCGATGCAGGAATTGATGATGCCGTTGCGCGAACAGGGCATGCCGGATATCCAGGCCGTCCAGGTTGCGACCGACCAGGTATTCAGTGAGCAGCGTCACTCAGTATCAGTCCCACGTCGTTTCGCGATCATGGTCAAAGAGATATTTGTCTTACAGCTCAGGCTTATGCATCGTAGTGGCAAGCGGCCATTACGTGTACGTGAGCACCCGCGTTTTCGTGCTGCCTATGACTTCCTCGTGATTCGCTCGATTGCTGATGACCGGTTATCTGAACTGGCCGATTGGTGGACAAAATTCCAGGAATGCGATGAAGCATCCGGCAAGAAGATGTTGTTGCCAGATGATAAAAGAAAGAAGAAGCGCCGCCGCCAGCGTAAGGCAAAACCGGCGCCACCTGCTGAATAAGATGCCGGGTGTAATTGCCTACATCGGCATGGGGAGCAACCTTGATGGCCCCTTGCAACAACTCTGGAAGGCCGTCCACGCACTGCAGCAGTTACCCGGTACGCGATTAGTTTCCACCTCTTCCTGTTATCGCAGTGCAGCACTGACCGTTTCGGATGAAGAGACAATTCCTGATTACATGAATACCGTGGCCTGTATCGAGACACAGCTGGATGCATTGACCTTGCTGGATGAGTTGCAGGCAATCGAGTTTGCGCAGGGACGGGTACGCGCGGGTGAGCGCTGGCAGGCACGTCCACTGGACCTGGATATCCTCCTTTACGGTGATGAGACCATCGATACACCACGCCTGAAAATCCCGCATCCCGAGATGTATAAACGGGATTTTGTACTGGTACCGCTGGCCGAGATTGCACCGGGTATCGAGATCCCCGGTGCTGCAGATATCGACACACTAGTGGCCGGCTGCGAGACGTATATTCTTGAAAAGCGGCCCTTTGCATGAGGGCACGGTTTTACGAAAAGCGTTACAATATGCGCTGGTGAGAACACGTACGAATATATGAACAGCTCAAGACCGGATTACATTGTTGTCGAGGGGCCGATCGGGGTCGGTAAGACCAGCCTGTCCCGGCGCCTGGCACGATCGTTTGGTAGCGAGTTGTTGCTCGAGGGGGCTGACGAGAACCCGTTTCTTGAGCGCTACTACAAGAAGCCGCGTGAAGCCGCGCTGCCAACGCAATTGTATTTCCTGTTCCAGCGTGCCAAACAGGTGCAGGAGTTGCGCCAGGCCGATATGTTCCGCCCGGTTCGGGTCGCTGACTTTCTCATGGAAAAAGACCGCCTGTTTGCCGAGCTGACACTTGAAGATGACGAGTTTGAACTCTACGAGCAGGTCTATTCCACGATGACCATTGATGCGCCTGAGCCGGATCTCGTGATCTACCTGCAGGCACCCGTCGAGGTTTTGCTACAGCGTATCCGTCAGCGCGGCATCGAATTTGAGCGGCATATTTCCTCGGCCTATTTGCAGCGGCTTGTCGATGCCTATACGAATTTCTTTTACCAGTACAGCTCAGCGCCTCTACTTATTGTGAACGCGTCCGAGATTGACCTGGTGAACAGTACCCAGGATTACAACCTGTTACTTGAACAGGTCGAGTCCGCTCCCAGTGGTCGACATTTTTTCAACCCGCAACCGTTCTCACTCTGATCATGTCACGCCTCACTATTGAAACACTGCAGCAAATGAAGGCGCAGGGCGAAAAGATCGCCGTGCTGACTGCCTATGATGCAAGTTTTGCCGCACTACTGGATGACAACGGTGTGGATGCCTATATCGTCGGTGACTCATTGGGTATGGTGGTGCAGGGGCATGAGTCAACCCGTGCAGTGAGCATGGATGACATGGTCTACCACAGCGCCAATGTTGCACGTGGTAGTCAGCGCACGTTTGTCATGACCGACATGCCCTACCAGAGTTATACGACGCCGGAACAGGCCGTGATGAATGCACAGCGCCTGGTTGATGAAGGTGGTGCGCAGATGGTCAAGATAGAAGGTGGTCGCCAGCAGCTTGCCCTGATCGAGGCGTTGGTTGCAGCGGGAATTCCCGTGTGTGGTCACCTGGGCCTGGAACCTCAATCGGTGACTCAACCCGACGGTTACAAGGTACAGGGGCGTGATGAAGACGGTGCCACGCGCATTGCCGAGGATGCCCGTCTACTCGAACAGGCCGGTGTCCAGTTGCTAGTGTTGGAGTGCATACCGTCATCGCTGGGTACACAGATAAGTCGCACGCTTTCTATTCCCGTGATCGGGATCGGTGCCGGTGTCGACTGTGATGGCCAGGTACTGGTGACCTACGACATGCTTGGCATCAGCCGTGGTCACAAGGCAAAATTTGTACACAACTTCCTGGCTGGTCAGCCGGATATCGATGCGGCCATACGTGCCTATGTTGATGCAGTCAAAAGTGGCAGCTATCCCGGCCCGGAACACAGTTACCAGTGAGCCATTCCATGCAGCACGTTCAGGACAAGGCTTCTCTAAGCCAGCTGATTGCTTCATGGCATGATGCCGGTGAGACGGTCGCGTTTGTACCGACCATGGGAAACCTGCACGAGGGTCATCTAGGACTCGTTGATGAAGCGAGGCGCAGGGCCGATCGTGTTGTGGTCAGTATCTTCGTTAACCCGACCCAGTTCGGACCGGGTGAGGACTTTGACCGTTACCCGCGTACCGAGCAGCAGGATTGTGAAAAGCTCGCAGCGCGTGGGACAGATCTCGTTTACCTGCCGGATGTTGAGGATATTTACCCGGAGGGTATGGATGCGCGACCGGATATACATGTTCCCGCAGAGCTGAATAACATCCTCTGTGGTGCCGCGCGCCCCGGTCATTTCGATGGCGTTGCGACGGTGGTGCGCAGGTTATTCGATGTGGTGCAGCCGGATATCGCCGTGTTTGGTAACAAGGACTACCAGCAGCTGCAGATTATCCATTGGCTCGTGGCTAAACAGGGCATGCCGATTGAAATTGTCGGTGCCCCGATTGTGCGCGAGGCTGACGGCCTGGCAATGAGTTCGCGTAACCAGTACCTGTCAGCTGATGAACGGGCACTGGCACCGCAGCTGCATATCCAGCTAGAGAAGATCGTCTCTGCTATTGGCGAGGGTGGGCGGGATTTCGCGGCCTTGTCGATGCAGGCAAGGGCTGAACTCGAAGTGGTGGGCTGGCAGGTCGATTATGTGAGTATTCTTGGTCGCGATCTGCAACCGGCCACGGAAAACAGCCATGATCTGGTGGTGCTGGGCGCTGCAAGATTGGGCCAGACTCGCCTGATTGATAACATTGAGTGTCATTCAGGGCACTGAATATTTTACATAAATCGAAATATATCAATAAGTTGTCCTCTGGAATTGAATGCAGAGGGGGAACATTGGATAATACACCCCGGCTCGCACTAGCGAGCCGTGTTAATTATGGCGATACAAAGGTAGTTTCATGCAGACGACAATGCTCAAATGCAAGCTCCACCGGGCATGTGTGACGCACTCAGAGGTTGAATACGAAGGCTCATGCGCGATTGACGGGCAGCTGCTTGACGCAGCGGGGATCCGTGAGTACGAGCAGATCCAGATCTACAACGTTAGAAATGGTGAGCGTTTTACGACCTATGCGATCCGTGCCGAAGATGGTTCTCGCATCATCTCCGTAAATGGTGCGGCCGCGCACAAGGCCGATCCGGGTGATCGGGTCATTATCTGCAGCTATGTTGGCCTTAATCAGCAGGAACTGGCGGCATTCAAGCCGACTCTCGTCTACCTTGACGAGTCCAATCACATTACCCACACTCGTAATACAATTCCTGTTCAGGTTGCCTGAATTCGGCCGATACAAACCCTGAGGCAGGCACAGTTGTTAGACTGTGTAAAACAAGAACCAAGGGTATTTGATTGATGGTAGATTCAGAAGACAAACGTGATTTTCGTCGTATGACGATCGACAGTGTGATAAGCGTTCGCGCAGTCAATACAGACGAGCATTTCGTTGCACGCGCAACTGATCTGAGCGCGACCGGCCTGTCATTTTACACCGAGAAACAGGTGACTGAAGGAGATACCTTCGAGATCAATATAGAGCCGGGAAATGCCGCTATCAGCCAGTCCCTGCATGCCATGGTCGAGGCTGTACATGTCGAAGAAACTGTACCCGAAACCGAGTACTCGATAGGCTGTAAAATCCTCGAAATCTTATCGGGCTAGTTGCCCTGAAAGTCAGCGCCGTTTCAGGGGCAAATAAATCAAGCCCATCAAGTGGATGATGATGAGGCGGAAAGAGAGGAACAAGCGCAGTTTACAAAAAGGTAAATGAGCATTGTGAGTCTCTTTCCAACAAAGTCAGCGCCGCTTCAGGGGCTTGATTAACCTGTATTACGCATGCCTTGCGCGATAGCGTTGATAGTCCGCAACAGCGGGTTACGCCACTTCTCACGTTCTTCATCATCCAGTGACTCATCACGACTGCGTTCGAGCAGGGTCGTCTGGATGTGGTTGAGCGGATCCAGGTAAGGATTACGACGTTGCAGCGAAACAGCCAGTTCAGGTGATTCTTTCATCAGGCTTTCGACACCGGCAACGAGTTTGACCTGGTCAACCGTACGTTCATATTCGCTGCTGATCTTGCCATGCAGACGCTTGGCCATATCCTTGTCGGCACATTGCTCGGCGTATTCTTCAGCAATACCCATATCACCTTTATACAGCGCCATTTGCGTATTACTGAGCAGGGCACTGAAGAATGGCCAGTTCTTGTACATGTCCTGCAGCTTGGCGATCTTGTCCGGGTCATTGCCGTGCCACGAGGACAAGGCACTGCCGATGCCGTACCAGGCCGGTAGAGTGTGACGAGACTGCGCCCAACCAAACACCCATGGGATGGCGCGGATTGAACTCATGGAACGATCTGATTTCTTACGGTGTGAAGGACGTGAACCGATGTTCAGCAGGCCGATCTCGGTCACAGGTGTCGCTTCGTAGAAGTAGTCCATGAAACCTTCAGTACGTATGATCAGATCGTGGTAAGTGTCTTCACCACTGGCCGCGAGTTCGTTCATGATGTCCAGGTATTCCTGGTTATCTTTTTCCGGTGGCACGATCAGGCTGCGGCTGGCCTTCATCAGGCCGGTCACGCCCATGCTGAGCTCGTAGCTGGCCGTTTCGATATTACTGTACTTCGATGACAGGACTTCGCCCTGTTCGGTGAACTTGATCTGACCGTGCACGGTGTCCTGTGGCTGTGACAGGATCGCATCATGTGTTGGGCCACCGCCACGACCGATGGTACCGCCGCGACCATGGAACAGGCGCAGTTCAACACCGTATTCACGTGCCAGTGCAGTGATTTGCTGCTGGGCCTGGTACAGGTTCCAGCCGGAGGCGAGGATACCGCCATCCTTACATGAATCGGAGTAACCGAGCATGATTTCCTGCAGGTTACCGGCCGACTTGAGCAGGGTTGCGTAGGTCGGGTTGGCAAACAGTGCACGCATGACAGGATCAATGTGCTGCAGGTCTTCAACGGTCTCGAACAACGGGCTAATACTGAGATCGCAGAACCACTCACCATCGTTCTTACCGGCAAGGCCGGACAATGAACCCAGCCACATGACTTCCAGGATATGGCTGGCTTCGTGGGTCATGGAGATGACGTAACTGCCAAATGCCCTGGTACTGATTTCATTGCGCATGCGCGACATGACGCCAAACACATCGAGTGTTTCACGTGTATCTTCGCTGAAACCACTCGCATCGATATCACTGATCGAGCCAGAATCAAGCAGTTCCGACAGGGTCTGCATACGTTGTGCCTCGTCCATGCCGGTGTAGTCGATGTCCTGGGTGGCAAGGATTTCGCTGACAGCTTCAGTATGTCGGGTTGATTCCTGGCGGATATCGAGATGCGCGAGGTAGAAACCGAAGGTCTTCACAAGACGGATGAGATCAAGCAGTTCGCCATTGGCAATATTTTCATCACCGTGGCTGCACAGTGAGGCGTGGATCATCTCCAGGTCTTTGAGGAGTTCCATTTCACCTTTGTATCGACCTTCGAAACGTTCACGCACATTGCCTTCCAGCAGGCTCTTGATGGTGCGCAGTGACAGCTCGAGGCGATAGTGCATGATGTAGAGTTTGCGACGGTACGGTTCGTGGCTGTAACGATTCGGGTTATCGGCAAATGCACTCTGGCAGATGTCATCCTCACATTCGAGGCTTTCCTTGATTTCCTTCGATGGCGTACACAACTGGCTGGAGAACGTCAGGACATGGTTGAGGCGTTCAATACGGCGCAGGTACTCGAGCAGCATCTCGCGTTTTTGCAGACGCAGGGCCATGATCGTTGTTTCAGGTTTGACGAACGGGTTACCGTCTCGGTCACCACCAATCCATGAACCAAAGCTCATGATGGTCGGCAGGTTGAGTGAATCTACTTCTTCGCCGTAGACCTTGCGGATGGCCTTGTCGAGGTAGCGGTAGGCCACCGGTACGGCTTCAAACAGCGACTCACGGAAGTAGTACTGGCCGTTACGGATCTCGTCGACGACCTTCGGTTTGTGAACACGGACCTCATCGGTCTTCCACAGGATCTGGATCTTGCTCTGGATATCGGCCGTGATTGCATCACGCTCATCCTTAGCCAGGCGTGGGTCATTGAGCTGTTCGCTGGTGACAAAGATCTTTCGCAGCGCCTCAAGAATAGTTCTGCGCTTTGCCTCGGTCGGGTGGGCGGTGAACACAGGCATGTAATTCAGGTGATTGAGCAGGGTCAGTAACTGTTCATGGGTGACACCCTGGTCATGCAGTTCGTGCAGGGTCTTGTTAAATGAGCCCTTCCAGAGCGTATCTCCAACACGGACTTCACGGCGACGCTGGCGATGCTGGTAGGCCTCTTCCGCGATATTAAGCAGGCTGAAATAGGTACTGAAGGCACGCACGACATGGGTGGCGAGACCCGGCTCAAGTGTCTGGATGATCTTCTTCAGGCGCTTGCGCTTGCGCTCATCGTCCGTTTTACGGAGGCTGACATAGCCTTTTCGCAGGGTTTCAACGGTCTTGAAGACGCGTTCACCGGCCTGCTCCTGCAGGACATCGCCGAGTAATTTACCTAGCAGCTTGACCCGACTGCGCAGTTGCTTGTCACTGATTTGCGTACTCATTGGTTATAAAAAACCCTGTATTACAATATGTTATGGGATGTTTGTAATTTTTTTATCCCTTCTCGCCCAGCTCAATGGGGCATAAGGCCGCGCATTATACCTGTTTGTGGGGCTTCGCGCAGGTCAGGTGTGTCTGTGGCGGTGTACCTTTATATATAGGTCCAGATAGTGACGGGCACTTTGTTTCCAGCTGAAGTCACGCCGCATGCCGCGTTTGGCGAGCCCCTGCCATTGTTTGGCGTGTTTATAGCGGCTAAGGGCACGCTGCATGGCATCCATGAAATCAGTGGTGGATGTGTGGTCAAACACAAAGCCGGTACCCCGTGCACCTGCACTGGCATCGACCACAGTATCTGCCAACCCACCGGTGCGGCGGACAATCGGCACTGTGCCATAGCGCAGGCTGTAGAGCTGGTTCAGACCACATGGCTCATAGCGGGAGAGCATACAGAACATATCTGCACCCGCCTCGATGCGGTGCGCAAGTGGTTCATCATAGCCGATGTAGGTGGCCAGTTTATTTGGGAAGCGGGCGATCAGCTCGTCGAGTTTGCTTTCCTGTTCTGCCTCACCGCTACCCAGCACAATACACTGGATATCGGATTCCAGTAGTTGCGGCAGGGCATCGAGCAGTACATCTATACCTTTTTGCCACACCAGCCTGCCGATAAAGGCCAGCACAGGGGTGTTGGCCGATATGGGCAGATTGAGTTCTTTTTGCAGGGCGGTCTTGTTAATGGCTTTGTCCGTGAAGTGCTCGATATCGTAGTTCTGGACGAGGGCCGTATCGGTGGCAGGATCCCAGTCGACGTTATCGATACCATTTATGATCCCGGTCAGTTGCTCTGCACGGTGTCGTAACAGGCCATCAAGGCCAAAACCGAATTCAGCTTCCTGGATCTCGTCAGCATAGGTTGGGCTGACCGTGGTGAGCCAGTCTGCACAGGCAAGCCCACCCTTGATAAAGGCCATGTTGCCGTAGTACTCAAGGCCATCCATGGTCCACAGTGAGTGGGGCAGGCCAAGGTCAAAAAAGGTATCAGCTGAGAACACGCCCTGGTAGGCGAGGTTGTGAATGGTAAAGATTGTTGTCGGACGCTGTTCATATTGAGACAGAAGCGCGGGTACGAGCCCGGTTTGCCAATCGTTACAGTGCACGATATCGGGTTGCCAGCCCAGATCGGCTTGGTCGAGCGCAATGCTTACCGCGGCGCGACAAAACACGGCAAACCGCGCAGCATTATCTGGCCAGTCCTGACCCTGCTCATCAGAGTAGGGGCCACCGTCACGCTCAAAACAGGCCGGGGCATCAACAACCCATAGCGTGATGTCGGTACCCGGTAATGTGCTTTCGAGGAGTCGGACTGCATCATCATGGCCGGTATGCCCAATTTCGGTGATAACTCTTGCGTCATCAAGTTGTTCCAGGACGCGTTTGTAGCCGGGCAGCAGGATACGTTGTTCGACGCCGGGGTGGTGCCGGGTTGCTTTTAGTGAAGCGAGTGCACGTGGCAGGCTGCCTGCAACGTCGGCAAGTCCACCTGTCTTGACGAGTGGATAGGCTTCACTGGTTACAAACAGGCTCTGTAGGTTTTTTGCAAATTCCATTATTTAAAGGTGTTTTTGTCAGCATTTTCGTATGGCCGCTGACAGAGTTGAGGTTTATACTCAATAGCTCACTGTGTTGCTGTGGCATTATACATTTTGTTGCCAGTCGCGAGTATAACAAGAATAGAAGCAGTGAATGATGTGTTGACCAGGTCGTCAGGATAAGACGCAGTTAGCATGGTCCAAGGAGAAGTTCATAAATAAACCAAAGCCGGCGTGAATCCATGATGGTATAACGTGATGGCTGGCCGATGTCACCACCTGATCAGGGGTGGCAATTCAGTGCGGACAAGGAGGGGAGTGATGAACAAGCTGGAACAATTAAAACAAATAACAACGGTCGTTGCAGATACCGGGGATTTTGATTCAATCAAACAGTACCTGCCGACAGATGCGACAACGAATCCATCACTTGTATTTGCTGCGGCACAATTGCCACAGTATCAACATCTGGTGGATGAAGCCGTTGACTATGGCATGACACATGCGACCTCTGCCGAGGCGCGTACGGCCTTGATCCTGGACAGGCTCGCAGTTGTGTTTGGTCGCGAGATTCTTTCGATTGTACCGGGGCGTGTTTCAACTGAGGTGGATGCGCGTTTGTCATTTGATACCGACGGCAGTGTACGCAAGGCCAATGAGCTTATCGAGATGTATGATGGCTTTGGTATCGACAAGGAACGCATCCTGATCAAACTGGCCTCCACCTGGGAGGGTGTGCAGGCAGGCAAGATACTTGAGAAACAGGGGATCCATTGTAACCTTACCTTGTTATTCAGCTTTGCCCAGGCCTCAGCCTGTGCCGATGCAGGGGTAACCCTGATTTCACCGTTTGTTGGCCGCATTATGGACTGGTACAAGGCGAGCGAGGAGGTTGACGGGTTTGCACCGGAGGATGATCCGGGCGTCAAGTCGGTGACACGTATTTATAACTACTACAAGAAACATGATCACCAGACACAGGTGATGGGTGCCAGCTTCCGCAACCACGGCGAGATATTACAGCTAGCCGGTTGTGACCTGCTCACGATTGCACCGAAGCTGTTGAATGAGCTGCAAAGCGCTGATGGGGAAATTACGACCTTCCTTGATGCAGATGCGGCTAAACAAATGAACATTGAAAAACTCGAGCTGGATGAAAAGACCATGCGCTGGATGCATAACGAAGATGCCATGGCAGTGGAAAAACTTTCTCAGGGGATCAGGGGGTTCACAGCAGATCTGCTGAAACTGGAAGATTACGTGCAGGAACGTGTTGTACACGGGGCGGCATAAACATAATTTAAAACCAAGAAGGAAAAAAATAATGTCTGAAGCAGATATCGGATTAATCGGTCTGGCTGTCATGGGCCAGAACCTCGTACTGAACATGAATGACCACGGTATCAAGGTCGCCGTGTTTAACCGTACGACGTCTAAAGTTGATGAGTTTATGGAAGGTCGTGCCAAGGATACGGATATTGTTGGTACACACTCGATTGAAGAACTCGTAGGCAGCCTGAAAAAGCCACGCCGCGTGATGATGATGGTAAAGGCCGGTGATGTGGTTGATTCATTCATTGACCTGCTCGTGCCGCATCTTGATGAAGGCGACATTATTATTGACGGCGGTAATGAGCTATACACAAATACGAATCGTCGTACGCGTGATCTTGCCGAGAAGGGTATTCAATATATCGGTACCGGTATTTCCGGTGGTGAAGAAGGTGCGCGTAACGGTCCTTCGATCATGCCGGGTGGCAACCCTGATGCATGGCCACATGTGAAAGATATCTTCCAGTCTATTGCTGCCAAGGTTGACGGTGAAGCTTGTTGTGACTGGGTTGGTGAAGAGGGCGCTGGCCAGTATGTGAAGATGGTGCATAACGGTATCGAATACGGCGATATGCAACTTATCTGTGAAGCCTACGATTTCATGAAACGTGGTCTTGGTATGAATGAAGACCAGATGCAATCGGTTTTCTCGGAATGGAACAAGGGTGTTCTTGATTCCTACCTGATCGAGATCTCGGCAAACATCCTCGGCTTCAAGGACGAAGAAGGCGCGCCGCTTGATCGTATCCTTGACCGTGCCGGCCAGAAGGGAACGGGTAAGTGGACCGGTATCAATGCCCTTGACCTGGGTATTCCGTTGACCCTGATTGGTGAATCCGTATTTGCACGTTGCCTGTCGGCAATGAAGGATGAGCGTGTCAAGGCGGAAGAATTCCTTGATGGCCCGACGACCAGCTTTGATGGTGATGTCGACGAGTTCGTCGGTTACATCCACGATGCCCTGTATGCCTCGAAGATTATTTCCTATGCGCAGGGCTACATGCTCATGCGTGAGGCAGCCAAAGAATATGGCTGGAACCTCAACTACGGCAGTATTGCACTGATGTGGCGCGGCGGTTGTATTATTCGCAGTGCATTCCTCGGCAACATCAAGCAGGCGTTTGACAAGAACCCGGAGCTTGAAAACCTGTTACTGGACGATTTCTTCCGCGATGCGATCCACAATGCCCAGGAAGGCTGGCGCAAGGTTGTTGCCAAGGGTGCCGAACTGGGTATTCCGACCCCGACATTCTCATCAGCACTGGCCTACTACGATGGTTACCGCAGCGCCCGTCTACCGGCCAACATGCTGCAGGCACAGCGTGATTACTTTGGTGCCCACACCTATGAACGTGTTGATAAGCCGCGTGGCGAGATGTTCCACACCGACTGGATCGGTAGTGGCGGCAATGTTTCATCCAGCACCTATAATGTATAGGTAACGGACGAAAAACACGGGACTCTCTAATGGTTGAACCATGTACGTATGTCATTTTCGGTGCGACAGGTAATCTGTCGCGCCTGAAATTGATGCCGGCCCTGTATCACCTTGAGGCGGCAGGTTATATTCCTGAAGGCACAAAGATCATTGCGGTTGGTCGACGTGACTGGGATCAGCAGCAGTGTATCGATG
>Ga0316207_10000872_pt1 | contig 42115 bp, 72 predicted proteins | sample 6weekpyrite_MG_FD_204943 | JGI IMG/M metagenome (GOLD analysis project Ga0316207, IMG submission 204943) | Microbial mat bacterial communities from mineral coupon in-situ incubated in ocean water Damariscotta River, Maine, United States -... | ecosystem: Environmental > Aquatic > Marine >... | reverse complement strand
TAGCATCCCATTCCTGGTTAACTCTTTCAGCACCTTCTAGCACTGTCCTCGTTGTTGGCGCTTTTTGTGTTTTACCAAATTGACTAATTAAACCATCCGCCCTTTGCTGATTCCATGTACCCGCGCGTTCATCAAATGGGATACCAAACTGTTGCGCGGTTCTTTCAATTTCAGGCACGGCCTGTTGCCATGCGTCCTGTCTTTCGGCTTCTGGTAATTTATTAACTTGTTCAACAATAGGCGTAATGGCCTTGGCGTAATCTTGCCCAAGCGCGGCCTTTTGCTTTTGCTCGTTAAGCTGTTGGTTCCTTCTATTAATATCAATAGACTGTTGTTGGGCCTCAGAAGCAAGTCTATTTCTTTTTTCAGTTTCAGCTTGTGAACGAGCTTCTAAAAAACGCTGTATAGGCGATCTGTTTTGGCGGCCACCGGCAGCTATTAAGTCATTAATAGGCATTCTAGTACCTCGCTGGCAAATACGGTGTATTGGTTGGGTTATAATCTGTTACTGTGCGTGGAGGACGATTAGCCGCATAAGTGGTGCCTAAAGCTGTTAAATCACCTAATAGACCCTGATAAGCACTGGCTTGACCTATTCTTCCAGCCCCTTGTGCTTGTGCTGAGTTAACCAGATTAGCCCCAATACTGTTAGCTGCTGCTGTGCCCTGGGCTGCAATATTAGAAGCCGTTGTTTGCCCTAATCTTGATTGTGCGGCCAGTCTGTTTAAGTAATCTGTCTCTGCACCATAGGCACGACCATAATCAGCCACGCCTCGACCATATAATAATCCCTCACGTGTTGCCGCCGCATTAAACTGATCTGTTCCAAGACCATAAGCACGGCCATAAGCATCAACATCTCGACCATAACGCGATAGTTCATTTTGACGTGCCGCATCATAAACGGTTAATCCACGTGAATAAATATCACCTTCTCGACGATACCCTAAGTCATAAATAGATCGTCCACGACCATACTGGGACTGCTCTTGCTCACGGTTAATATCAAAGGCTGAAACACCACGCCCGTATCTCGCGTCTTCTGCTGTTAAGTCACGCCCGTATTGATCTTGTTCGGCGGCTCGACTTCTATCATATGCCGACACATCTCGACCATACTGGCTTTGTTCGGCAAGACGGTTTTGTTCAAACGCCGTTAAATCACGACCATATCCAGTTTCTTCTCTTTGCCTAGCTATATCATAATCACGAACATTTCTTGCATCAGCCGCCGCATACTCTTGTGAAGCAAGCTCTCCGCTTCGCTTCATTATCTCCTCAAGACGGTTTCCAGATAAAAGACCACCTCTTGAGAAGTTACGGTTTATTGCGCGCTCCTGTTCTTGCTGTCTAAATCGAACGCCAGGATCTTGATTTATGTCAACTAATCGATTGTATTCTGGTTGATCACCTTGTACATCAAACTGGGGTATATTGCTCTGAATATCATCAGTAGGAATATTACTTTGTACGTTAAACCGTGAAAACTCACCGGTTGGATCAAATTGCTGAATATTCCCACGATCTGTAAATTCAGGCACTGCGCCTTGTACATCAAATTGCGGTATATCTGATCTTATTTGAGGGAGATTATTAATATATTGATCGAACTGAGGCGCATCTGACGCAGGAATATAATCTCCAGTGGCTACTTGAGAAGGGCCGTAATCAGCGTATCTTTGAAGTGCACCGCCTTCATATTGGGTTGTTTCAAAATCAGGTTGTGTTGGACGGGGCCCTAATTGAGCAATCGCAGCCGCTTCTCGTTGACGAGCAACTGTACTGGTACCGAACGTGCCTCGTAAATCCGCTACACGTTGATTATATTGCTCAAGTGCCGCATTAAATCCTTGTTCATCAAAAGTGGTGCCTGTTTCTCTGCCTCGGGCCACATCAAGCCAGGGCATTTGATCTCGTCGATTCTGCTCATACTGGGCCTGTGTTAAAGCACCAGCTCGATCAGCTGCACCTGCTGTGGTTCTTGCTGCATCTCTTGCCGCATCTGCGCCTAAATAGGCGCTACCTAATGAAGCAACACCGCCGACTACTGCTGTCACACCCCAAGTCATGTCTCACCATCCTCAATCGCATCAAAATCTTTCGCGATTATTTGATCTTCAATTTTCTCTAAATCTGTTTCATCTGTTACATGAATCGTTATCCAAATTGCATCTTCTTTAATATAAACAGCTCGTTTAGTGCCTGCATATGAAGTGAAAACACAAGGGCCACTCATCTCTTTTGAGCCCTCTTCTGTTGATACTACCACAATCCCTTTTTGAATTATATTCAAGTGGGCATGTTTGTGTATCTTGCCTACAATCGTGTGCCCTTGAGGTAAAAACATTTCCCTTGCATAAACACCCGGGGCAAAGTGATGGGTTAATTTAAACTCATCTAGTGTCGATTCCATTTCAAGCATGGTATTTTGTAAATCAGTTATTTTTTCCCTAAACTCATCATTCTGCTTAATAAGACGATTGTCTGAAAATCCTTTTATTTCATTTGTTTTATCCTGGTAATATGTAATGTTTAGCAATTCCATTAATCTGGTCTTATAACATGTGTAATAATAGTCCCTGAACAACCCGTCGAATTACTTCCTGCTGACACTGCATCTATGGCTAATGTACAGGTTCCGCCTACTGTTACTTCAAACATAACAATGTCAGTCGATCTAAAAAAGTCAGAGGCAACAATTGTTTCACGCCACATCGCGAAAGTATCAGTGCCTAATGGATCTGCTGATATTGTTGATGTTCCTGTACTATTAAGCGTGTAATATGTTGCTCCACCTGTCACCCCTTTTGTGCCAGATAATCTTGACGTGACATAAATAATATCGCCCGCAACAACTGTCCCCACAGAATGAGACACCACCTGTGTACTGCCTGATGTTACAGTTACACCGGTTGCTTGTGTTCTATCAATCCCTAGTGCTTCTTCAAGAATGGTCGTACCATCCAGCTTATTAAGTTCTGCAGCACTGGATGTAATTGACACTCCGTCGCGTTGCCAATTAGTCGCTGTGATATTGACGGTTGTACCATTAAAAGTGGTCGTGGTCGGATTAATATTGACGGTTGTCCCGCTAAACGTGACTGTTCCTGCGCTAATAGCGACGGTAGTTCCGGCCATGTTTAGCGTGGTTGGATTTGCATTAACGGTCGTGCCGTTAAAAGTAACCGTTGCACCACTAAACGTGTTAGTCATGCCAGAATGCGTGTTTGTTCCTGATAACGTATAATCTCCCGTGCCGGTATCATTTGCATCTGATCTTAAGAACTGAGTTGATTCAATTCCATCCAGGCTACTGGCATGAGCTGAAGAAATCACATTCCATTTGGTTTGTCCGTGATCCGTTTGAATGGTTATCCATTCATACTGAGTAAGTGTCTTGGTAGCATCGCCATCATCAAATGTATCTGTTGTCGGCGTTACTACTACGTCCCCTGCACCTATATTTTTAAGTGTGACTTTAAAGTCTGAGGTATGGAGGGCTGCAGTTATAGTCGAAATTAACGTTAATGTAACTGTAACGGTTGATGCATTAGAGAATTCAATTGTTCTATTTTGATCATCTATTGTAACGGTATAAGTCGTACCCGTTTGTTGTTCATTAATGCCCGACAATGAATCTAAGTTACTGTCATTTTGCGTAGCATTGATAGGTACCGCCAAGCCTGCTTTATCTAGTATTTTACTCATAATTCACCTAAAATTGCTCTTCCCAGTCAATGGACACAATCGCATCAGTCGTGCCAGCTACAGTCATAACTGTTCCTGCTAATGTCTCGCCCGGGTTAATAAAAAAGCTCGATGTGGATAAATCCATAATCTCGCCGCCGTCTTTTGATAACCCTGCGGGGAAAATAGAATCACCACCACTAATTGCCGCCGCTGCGGTTTCATCTGACTGCATAACGGATACATTTGCTTCTACATCACTGTACGTAACACCTGTTAATGTTGCGTCTCGTCTTAGCCTGAAAATACAGTTTTTTGTTCCATCCACAGACACTGACACAGTGATGATTTTTACTCTAACACGATTTGGCACCCCTTCAAACAGAAGGGGATTATGTATAATAACGACAGGCGCTTCTGTTGTGTCTACGCCTGCCCTACTTGCCACAGCCCCATGGTGTGCGTGTCCATCATATTCCTTGCCCTCAACAAAAGCCCCAACACTACCAGAGTTTAAAACAATGTCTGATGTGTTTGAGGTATTTTCAACAAGATAGCAAATAGGTAGAGCTGGGTTATTAACTGAAACGCTCGTATTAGCGTTAGCATACTCTATCTGATGCACCTTTACCGGTAAGCCAGTTGATGGGTTCTCAATCCAGAAAGCAATAAGCCCATACCCTAGCCATTGGTATCTAATCTGAAATATATTGCCTTTTGTCCAGTCCATCACAGGCAATTCACCTTGCCCGTTTCCCTTGTCATGGCTCCATGCTGTTTGTAATATCCATGTATCCGTTGCCGCTAAACCCGCTAAGTCTTGCGCAAATGTACCGACAGCCGTTGTCCCTGAGACAGAATAACTCCCTGAGTGCGATACAGCGTCTAGTGACATAAAAGTAACTGTTCCATCACCATCTGAATGCGCCTCCCATCCTCTACCAAGATTTGTAAAGTCATGAGCCGCAATCTCATTTGCTGTCACATCAGTATCACCTGACGCTGTCACTGCAACCGTTGCATCTGTATCACCATCCATGGTTACTGTGATATTTTCTGCGGTTGAGCTACCCGTGGTTATCGTTAATGTTCTGATTTCACGGTGTCCGCCTTTGCGTCTTAATACACCAAAATCCGCACCGTTATAGCCAAAGAAAAAACCGTCATTAGCGTCACCAACTCCAATTAATTGTTTTGAATTAGCAGCGCCTGTTGTAAATATTCCTGTCACCCTAACCAATCCGCCTTGCCCTGGCTGATACTTAACGCTCTCCCTTGATTGTATTTCTGCTGATTGGTTGGCCGCCGCGCCGGTACTTATTTTTAATTGATGTGAGTCAACAGTTGCCGCCCCATTATTTGAATGGTCATGCCAAACATCAGAATTTACATTATAGGAAAAATCAGCCTGAAAAATCGGTGTCGCCTCAGCAACAGACTGTTCACCAAATGCCGTTTTTTGTACTTCTTCTGCCACTAGCTCTTTAATCTTTTCATATAAATTATTAAACCATTTTTTCCAGATGGAATCAGCATTTTGATTTTTAACCAGTTCAACAATGGAAGGCGGCGGATCAAGGTCATGGCTCATAACCCCTCCCGTAAATCAAGATCAAGGTATTTCATAAAAAACTGTTCATCACCTGAATACTCAAGCTGGTAGTTTCGGCGCATAAACCGTCCGCCCCGATGCACTTCTTTTCTATCGCAGCTTGTGTCAATCGTATTGCCTGAGTCAAAATTATTCGTTGATTCATCCGAGTGCTTAATAGTGAGCGTTTGAGTAGAAGGCGTATTCTCCATCTCAACAGTCTCACGGGCTTGAAACTTATACCCGGGTGTCTCACCTGTCACCAATCCTATTCTAATCACCGCCTCTATATTTGAACCCGCGCCCTCTGTTGTTGCATACACATCAACATCATAGACATCATCTTCATAAACAGCCGTGCCTAACAATGTATCAACAGGCATTAAATCATCATTAATTTCTATAACATCACCATTATAGAAAAGTCCTTCACCCGTTCTCGCGGCTTCTGTCTCGTTTTGTCCACCGGTTCGTTTTGTCCAACCAACTAAGGGGAAAGTAGTATGCGAATTAACACAAGTTTTCCAAAATCCCCATTTATTAGATAACGTATCATATGCGCCTGAAATACTGGGCACAATCGTACCGGGGGACGCGCCAGTAAGAGTATAAACATTTAATATAAGAATATCATGACCCATGGCAGATAGGCCATTTAACGAGATTTTAAGCCCTGTTTGTGTTAATCCCTGCGTTACATAGGAGTTAATCGCATCTGATGATATAGGTGTTATTTGGAAGTTCTCTAATTTATAGATTTGTACCTGACCTGTTGTATTACTCCCTAAGAAATAAATAACATCGCCGTTTTCCCATACGCTTAAGCCCGACACACAGCCAATATTATAAGAAATATCCTGTCGTCTGTTTAATGGGCTGCCCGTTGAATTTTGTGCATTATATAAAAACTCAATTGATCGAGATAAAAAAGCAACTACATTGTCATGATGCTTACCCAGATAAACACCTTTATCATTTTCTCTTTCTGCTTTTTTAAAACCAGTCGCTGGAAAAGTCGTTGGATCAAGTACGGTAGAATTATAAATAATGCCATCTTCATCCATAACCAATAAAAATCCATCTAAAACAGCACCGCCATGAACCAATGTTGATGGGAAGTTACTGGCAATTGCAACAACGGTTGTTGCTCCATTCATTAGCCAGCCTTCGTCATTTTCTGCATCTAAAACAACCATGTAAGGCGTAGCGCCGAGCGTCTCTAATAACGTTACCCTTTCTGTGCCTGCCGTGATTGTTCCTACTGCAACTGAATCCTGAGTTGTTTCGTATACATCATTATCATGGACAATGTATTTTTTTGAATTATTCTCCCAATAATAAAGCCCCCTGGCACGATCATTTAATGCACCAATTGACTCTCCATCTTCCGTAATATTAATGGAGGGACGCTGAGTGACGTTGTTTTTTGTAACAATGCAATTTGTAAGACCTGAATTATAATCAGAAACACCACTACCACTGAATCCCTGTATCTCTAAATCAACGGCTAGATCAACTTTCATTAGTAATCAACCGGCTTATCCAGAGATTCATAATCTGGAATAGATAGACGGCGTATTTCCCGCATTGCAACGGAGGATTTATTAATAATGCGCTGTAAAATTTCAGAAGGAACTAGATAGGTGTCTGAAGCGTTAAAGGCCATTAATGCCTCTACATGCGGGACAAATCGATCAGGTACCGGGCCTGATGACGGCCATGCATCTAAGGTTGATTCTTTTAGGTCATCAAATACCTGATCATAAGCACGAGTCATTCTTGCTGTATCATTAGCACTTAAAGTCTTGCCCGTTTCAAGTATACCGAGCATTTCTGCTGCACCATCATATACCTTTGATACAGTTGCCATAATTAACCCTTACGGTTTTTTCTTTCCATTTCAATTTGGATCTTTACGTCTTCATCGCGTTGATGTTGAGCAGCTTTTGCGGCTTTTTCATCATTACTATAAAGCGTATCCTGGTCGACCTCACCTTTAACAAAACATGGATTGTTTTTAATCTTATCTAAGGCAACCTGATCTTTTACCTCAACTGCAACACCCCGTGTAAAAACCTGTTTATTCATAAACTTAATCATGTTGGGCGGAGTGTCGCCCGACCCGATATAGGTGTATAGGTTTTTATCAACCTTAACCACTTCAAGTGGCTTCTTAGCGGCTTCGGGTTCTTTTTGCTCATCTGCATTAAACGTTTTATTATAAAGCTCGATTGCATCATTATTACTGCGTGGAAGTTTTTCTAAACCTGAATCTTTCAGTTTTTCTCTTATTTCTTTAATGTCCATTATGGCTCCTTAATATTGGTTGAATGCTCAAATGATAATACTTCAATGCCTGCATCAGTTGCACGGGCTACTTTTGATAATCGCTCATACACTTGCTTGCAACCACTATGAGTGTCAATAACACGGTTTAATTGTGCTATTTTACTATGGCATTTTTCGATCTCTTTTGAATGCAAATCCGCCATAGCTAAAAAATTCACCTCATTATACGTTGGATTTCGACTCTCTAATACATTAGCTGGATAAAGCTTATCATGAAATAAAGAAGACTCCGGAACTTCTACTTTTATCCCTAATGCACGCGCATAACCTATCCATGCATACATTCCTGGACGTTGATAAAAATACTCCTTATCGCAAACATCCATATCAACACCGTAAATATTAATATGGGTCACGCCTTCTAAAATAGCATAAGCCATCATATAAGCGGTACTGGATGTTAACATTCCACCCATCAAGCTCATTGCCTTATCCATTGGATAAGTCGTTATGTGATCAGCCATAATTGGAAATTGATCACTAACAACTAACGGTATTCTTTTATCTGCTAACATTTGAGGATACGCATCAGACTCATACGACATGTCTTGATGTATCTCAAATATACGCGAAATTCGGCTATGATCTTTTAAATGCACCCCTAATCCCCAAATCTCCCATGCCTCATCGTCATAAGGCGCGAGATTTTTAGAGCGGGGCGCACCGCCTACAATTGCAACCTTAGTCAAGGTAGCCTAACAGCGCTACCGTTATCGTACCTGTTTGCGTGGTTGATGCATCAGCAACAGAGCCATACACTTCCAATTCACCTCCTGGATCACTGGTGACACTTGCGATTAAATCCCATGCCGGTAAGCCTGCATTAGCAGGGTCTGCAAAGACCGTTGTGGTTGTGGTAGCCGTTGATAGTGCGATGCCGTTGTTGATGGCATCCGGATCACTGGTTACATTTGAATCCACCGAAGCCAGACCAATATCTAATGTAGGTGAGCCAGTTGTTGCCAGATCATCATTATAGATAAAGCCTTGAGGTAAGATACGCGCATTGCTTGGAATACGCCCAAACTTCACAGTTTGACCAGAAGCACTCGCAGCAAGCTCAATTGTTGCCGAACAAAGGACTTTAACGCTATTCGCATCGCCTTTGCCTGGAACAATACCTGCTGAGCCTCGGCGCTCGGTAGCTGTGTTATTAAATGTTAAATCAGCCATTTTCTAGCTCCTTATGAGTCTACAGCAGCAGAGTGGAAGTTAGTTAACATTCCGTGCTGTTTGTTATTATAGAAAGTTTTCTTCAAGTCATGCTTGCAAGAAACCGCCACACCGTTCAGGTGATCGTAATCGTCTTCTTTACGGCGTTTAAATGAAGCGGTTCGACCCACCCCAAAACCAATCGCCTGGGCACCGCATAAGAAGCCAACACCAACACGGCTTGAACTTGCACCGCTGGTTGCAAGACTATCACCGGTTGCATTCGCACCCCATACACCATCCCAAAGACCAGAGCCCGAACTATCAATAAACTTATCCAGATCAGGTACTTCTTTGATAATAACGCCATCCCATAATAAATCACCACCAGAAAACAGGGGATTGTCTTTATTACGTGCAAGCGCATTTTGGTGAGAGGCAATCAAGGTTGAGTCGTTACGAAGATCACGGAACCCATATTTACCGGTATAATAGATATACCAGGGCTCATCACCTTTAACCATAATAGGGCGAATTAACGGATCCGCATCCTGGGCCATACGTTTCATCAGTTCAATCATACCAATATCTAACGTGTCGTTAGTGGTATCAATTGTACCCAATGAAGTTGTGTGGTCACCTGCGGTACGATTAGACTTTGCTGCACCGTATAGAATACGGTCACCGTTGTTAGTGTTCCAGGTGTCCATATTAGCTGCACTGGCGGAACTTGATCCGGTTGCACCTGAAGCGGCTGTTCCACCGTAGTTGTAATACGTACCACCGGCCTCAATCGCGCCTAATGCTTGAATGATTTGATCACGTTTCGTTTCCATGACCCAATTCATAAGACCGGGACGAGCCTCACTAAAAAGATCAAACTCACTCTTTTCACGTTCTTCATTGTCAATTAAAACGCCTTGACGATGATAAGTAGGTTGAAGTGTGTAAGCGTAATTTGAAAGCGGTTTCTCTGAACCACTTAACTGAGTAGAGCCACGAACACCCGGGCCTTCTACTTTACCTACTAAAGGTAATGAGCATTTTTTAAGCTCTTTTGTGACCTGGATAATTTTGTTTTCGTCGGTGCCAATTACATCACCGAAACGACCACCACGAACATATTCACGCAGGACTTTCTTTTTAAATCGCGTGACCTGATTGGCGGATGATATTGTTGAACTTGCCATTTTCGTTCACCTTTATGACTAGTACGACTGATCAGCAAAGATATCGTCAATGCCGTCCTCTTTTTCCACTTCTGGCATATTAGAGGCTTGTGTCGTAGCCGTTGCTAAATTTGGCACATCTAATGCCGAGGCTTTAACAGGTTCAGGGATAGCATCTGGTTTGCCAATAATGCCTTCTTTATAGGCTTTCGCCGCTTCGTAGGCAAATTTGGCTTCATCACCGCTGGCAAACATTCGATCAATTAATGAATTATCATGTATCGTCATTATCTCAAAAATTCTTTCCATCTCTTCGAAGTCTGAATGCGTTTGAAGCATTTTCCCTCGTGATAGATCGACTCTCTCTCGACGTGCATTCACCTCTTTCTCATGATTCTCTTGCTCCCATTTATTACGCTGATATGCGTTATAGGCATCAATATCATCATAAGGATCAGGCTCATTATCAACTTTAGGTATTTGTTGCCTTAAGTTCTGATTATCTTCCTGTAACTGTTGTCGTTTACGCCTCTCATTTTCTAGTGCCGCTAAGGGGACTAACACAGGTTCTTTAGCTTCTTTCACTGGTTCCTCTGCTGCTGGCGACTCAGCAGGTGGAGTTTCCTCCGTATCGCCCTTGATGGGTTCCGTTGTTTCCGCTTTTGCCTCTGGCTCAGTGGAAATTTCTTCACCTTCATCTTTAAAAAAACCGTCTAGCTCTTGATCCTGATTTTCGTCAATCATCTTTTTACTCCTCGCCCAATCTTTAGCAATGGCGTCTTGCTTATTACCCGAAACCCGGTACCGGTTTAAATAACAACCCCTGAATTTTCAGGCGGCTGTGTAATCAATAATTCTGTTTGTACTTCTGTTTGTTCTGCCTCTGCATGCGCTTTATGGGCTTTAGCCGCTGTCTCTTCAGATTTAACTGAGTTTAACTGCGCCTTACTTTGTGTTTCGGCCATATCCGCCTGCACTTGCGCTTGTATAACTTGTTGCTGTTGTTGTTGGGCCTGAGAATTAGCCTGTAATGATTGCTCAATAGACTGGATAATCTTGTCCTTTCCACGAAGCTCTGACAATTTAAGCACTTCTGTAAAAGGCACATCGGGCCTGGTTTGTGCAATCTTGCTTAATAATTCAAATTGCTCTCTTTGTATATTAACTGAATCATATGACGTTTCAATAATAATATCAACATCAAGATCAGCAACTGGATTTCTAATATCGACAAATTGCTCTAAGCCTGGGTGCTGAAGTTGTAACATTTGCTCTAATTGTTGCTGGGCTTGTTGACGTTCAATCTGATGAATTGACTCATCTTGAATGCGTTCTTCAAGTGACTGCCTTAAGGTTATCTTTTGATTTAACCCGACCCAACGTAGCTTAGTCGAATCATCTGTCACTCGAAGCCACTTCTCTTCATTCCAAAATTGCTTAATTCGCATCCAAATTTGTCTATAAATGCGCTTTTCCCAATCTGTTAACCCAGAATAAAGACTGGATAACTCATTAGTTGCCGCTTGCTGGAGATTAACAATGGCTTTGCCGGATAAATCACCTTGTCGCTCACCTGATAACTGTGCATTAAACCCAACTGCGTCTAACTCGCCTTTCGCGTCTTGTAACAGTGTAAATTGGGCTTCGGCCATATCCTGGGTACGAAGAACATCAAAGTCTCCCTTTTCACCTTCATATTCTACATGGCCGTCAGGTTTTGATAATTCACGCTTTAATGCTGGAATATCAGCAATAGCGCCTTTTCTACCCGTGGTTTGGCGTGATGAAAGCAAAAATAAATATTTAGATCGACGGTGGTTTATCTCATCTTGAAGATCAATCCAAAATCTGACCTCACCAAATCGGTTATTATCACGGTCAATATTCGCTGCTACTGATTCAATGGGGTTAATGGGGTTTTCGTATTCATCCAGATACGGACTAGTAATCGGATCAATTAGAAAACGTTGTTCAGTGAAAAAACACATCTTCCATTCGCCCTCATCGATATAAAAATGCTGGCAGACACGAACTCTTTCCTCTTTTGTCTCTACCCATTGAGGCCGATCGTCAAAAGTCTCGCTTCCATCTGGATTACGAGTCGTTAGCTCTTCAGCTTCTTTTTTACTAATTTTAAAGGTATCGACAAGTTGATCTTTTCCCATCCAGATGATCATCCCATCCCAGCGCTTATCAGAAAAGTCTAATTTACGTGAATGAGTATCATAATAATATCTGTCCCAGGGGATGTCATTAATAATAATCTCAGCTTCATCACCTCGACGTTCAACCTGAACAATCGCCGCGCCATAGCCTTCTACAAAGTCATTTTCAGCCACATCAAGCTTGATTTTATCAAAATTATTATTATCGGCTACATAGCGAAGCGCATCTGTGATCGCTTCTGCTGCTTTTTCATGCTTTTGCGTTCGAGGCCACGCTTTAGGATCGGTTTTTCGCTGAATTAGGAGCCCTTTAAGCCCTTCTACTTTGGGTTTTATTCGATTAACCGTGATAGGAGCCTGCCCCCTTGATGTTATCTTTGCCTCTTCTTCGGCTGTCCACTGCTTGTTATCTTTATAGTCTCGGTCTCGTTCAGATTTAATACGGGCATCTTCCGTGTTCGTAAGAAAGTCTTCAACATCTTTGACCATATCAGATAATGTAATCATGCTATTTTCCAGCTTTTGGTATTTTCTTCATCGAATCCATAACTGTCATGCTCTTTTTCAGGCTCAATACTCATTGTAGTCGGCGCAAAAGCCTGGTCTAATATTCGCCCAAACAAACCGCACACGTCAACTTTATCATCTCGAAAGTTCGTATTAGGAATAAACTTAACTAATTGATCAACTAGATCATCACCCCATTGACAACGTGGAATATAAACCTGTCCAGAGGCGGCTATACCTTGAAAAGATAAAGCATTAGCCCCTTTATCACCAATATGCGGCATCCATTCCTGTCTAAAATAGACTCTTTGCTTTTTCTTGGCTTTTTTCAAATAAGGCTCTACAGATCGTCTTACTACGCCAACCTCTGCAAGCCATGCATAAGGCTTGATTCTTTTAGCCATTTTCAACTGTTCGTTAATCCAGATATCGGATGTTTCCTGGCCTGACCACCAATGAGTAAACCATAGATTATCGCTTTTATCAAATCCACCGCCGCCGTGTTCTGTCCAATCTCCCTGGCCTTCACTTACTGCGTAGTCTGATGCACCATACATGCATAATTCAGGCTCTTTCCCTATATCATAACGATTAAACCATTCACGCTTAAAAAACACACCCTGCTCAGGTTGTGGTGTTTGCTGATATAAAGCCCCCCAAACTCTAAAATTCGTCCCTTTATTTGTCTGAACATATTTAATCTCTTCCCACACTTCAGGTGTAAAGAAATCTGTCCATAACCACTCACCTTCATCACGCCCCAAAATATCACCATCTACTGCTTGAGCAGGCATACTAATTACTGTCCAAATCTGTCCATCAAAGCCTTCAAACTCACCGCTTTCACCATTCCATGACTCGGGCAATATACGTCCCGATAGATCATCCTCATGCCATCGAGTTTGTATGATAATCTGTGCTGCATTCGGTTTTAAACGAGAGAAGAAATCACTTTTATACCAGTTCCAGGTATCATTCCTAACCGTAATAGAATACGCATCTTTCTGGCCCTTAACCGGATCATCAATTAATCCTAGATCCGCCCTTCTCCCGGTCACACCAGACCCTACACCACAGGAAAAATAACTGCCTCCTGAATCCGTCTCCCACTCGCCCTTAGCCCGAGCATCTTCAGCTAATCGAGACTCAAATAACGTCCCATACTCACGACTATCAACAATATTCCTAACTTTACGACCAAATGAGGTCGCCAACCCTTCACCGTAAGATCCACAGATAATATTTTTATTAGGAAATCGACCCAAATAATAAGGCGGAAATCGAACAGAAGAATAAGAACTCTTAGCACTACCCGGTGGGCAAAATATCATTAATCGGCGTATTTCACCACTCACTACCTTATCTAAAGCATCACAAATAACACGATGATGAAAAGCAGGGGGTTCTTCAGGTACAATATATTCACAAAATCCAGCAAAGTTAACCCGTGCCTTACGCCTTGCCTGAAGTATCTGAGCCGCTTCTAGATCATCCATACAACCCATAGTCCTCATCATAAACAAATGGCTCTTTACTCACCACCCGAATGTGCGTCACAAATACATTGCTCCCCGCAGTCGCTGTCACCTTAATCAAACTACTCCCACTCTCACTCGTACTAATCACCGCACTCGCAAGACCACTGCTTAAACTCTCACCACTAATAGAAGCCTGACCACTCTCTACAATCCATTCAACACTGCTTACACTACCATTATCCGTCTCCCAAGGCGTGAAATCATATTCTACCGTCTGAGACTCCCCCTTAAACCCTAATAAGCCTCTAATCTCAATCTTCCTGTTACTCGTCACAACATATTTTTTCATAATTTTTTCCAGAAATTTTTCTACAAAATTATTACATTAGAGGCCGCTTATACTTAATTATATACTAAGAATTTATGAGGGATGGTACCAGCCTCACATAAAGGACTCCTAATACTCACGACTACCCATACCCCCGGTCATCCTGTAAGTGTTTGATTATCCTCAGTATTCTCTATTACTTCCCCTTCCACTTCCTTGCTATCTTCCAGTCTTGCTCTAGCCCTTTGAGCTATGATATCAGCTAGCTCGTCATCGGTTAGGGCTTGTGCTGACTTAGTGTGGGTTACATCCATGTTGATATCCTTAGGTAGGTATTTACTGGCTGTATCAAGGAACTTAAGGGGATTTTCAATGAATGCATCGGCTAGTATCTCGCTCATTAGCTTCTTTTCACCCCGCTTCTGTACAGCATCCATACCCAATAGAATAGCAGCTCTAGTACGCTGTGCTAACTCCTTAGCATGCTTAGGTTGTTTGCCCTTTAATTGCTTAGTTGTAGCCATGGGATATTAAGCCTTTGATTATTCGATACTTTATTTAAGCATAAATAAAACTGAAATAAAAGACAAAAGTATACACCCGTTAATTACGCCATTTATCCAGTGCTAGAGTGATTTAATCAACTTAATGATCATTACTGTGCTGAATCCTTATTAAGCTCGCTGAGCGCTCACTAGAGTCACATCATGGTTCATCGTGAACACATGGATGTGTGATTGAGGGTATCACATTTTAATGCTTTCGTATAGATCGATACTTTTTACCATCTATTAGATTTGTTTATCTTGTATCAAAACTCTTGATTATCTTTGTGTGTTTATTTCATTAAACTAATAGTTAGAGATTAAATATAAATGGGGAAATATTATGAGATTAGAGACACATCTAATTATTTAACTAATAACCTATAGGTAATTATATTATGACTAAACAAGAAGCAGCAATCATCAGTGCATATACTGGTATATTAATAGGTGAATTCTCTGATATGCATGATTATATCAATTCACTGGATGTATTTAATGGAATAACTACAATTGGACTTGCAACACATGCAGAACAAATAAAACAAGCCGCTAAAGGTGACTTCTTAAACATCAAAATAACCGATGAGAGTGAATCATGAAACTACACAAAGACATTCAGAACGCTATTGATGCTTATACACAATCTACTATTGATTTTCCAACTATTGATGGCATTGAATTTGATGAAGTGACTGAAATAGTCATCGAATCGACTCTACCCTTCTATGAGCCGGAAGATATTGAAAGTAAACGTGCTGCTAACCTGGGAGATACCCTTCCATTTATCCGTATGCATCGTAATATGATAATTAAATAGCCTAACTGTCGGTATTCGTTACACTGTGCACAGAATTTAGTGTAAGGTTTACCGACATTCATAAAAATGACTTCTTACATTCTCAACATTTCCACCAATCGCAAATTGATACATCAAGTCCTGAGCTTTATTTAACCTGATTTTCTGCCGCTTTGTTCTTGCCGGCTTACCCGATTTCTGTGTTTTCTTGTGGATGATAGGGATAAAATCTTTTAATCTAATATAAATATTCGTCCCTTGCGCAATTCCTTCAGTCTTGTAGTTGCCGAAGTATTTAATACGCTTTTTTATCGTATGAATGGCTCTAATCTCGCCTCGTTTCTCCATTTCTATAAACGCAGCACCCAGGCTTTTATATGCACAACCCATTATACCAGTGATATCAGTTTGTATAAATGGCTGGCCTACGGGTATTTTCATGACTTCAATTCGGCCTTCATCTATTAACGTTAGTCTATTCATGATTTTAATCAAGCCCAAGCTTGCCTCTCATGATGTCTTTTTGGCTTGTAATACCATCCTTTAGCCCTCGCTCATACCCATTCCGATCTACTGAAAAAGCATCCCATGCAACACCATTATAAACAAAAGAATTACTTAGATTGTGTAATTTTGCATAATCTACCAACTTTCCACATAGTTCAGTATATTCTTTATGGTTACTCACAATATCTTTTATCAAAATCTCATCTACCATATTCATATCAGTCTCTCTTTTCTATTTTATAATTATCCTCTAGCCAGTCTATAAAGTCACCAACCTCACCCCAACCTATGTGCCCTAACCTGTTAGGTTTATCAGTTCCTTCTTGCATCAACTCTTTAGCTTTTAAAAAGAGTTCATTATTTAAATCAGTCACCGTCTTTTTCTCGTATTCACCAACTTCAACCATAATTAAAACTCCTTTGATATCTCTATTTCATTAATACTTAAAACTCTTACAGATTCATAGCCCTTAACTGCTTTAGCAAGCGCTTTTTCAAGACTGTCATCTACACAATAAACTTGAGCAAATTCACCTTCATATACGTCAATATCTGCGATAATCTCAACCATTATTTTAACTTTCATTATCCACCCCTTGTTTTTGCAAGCCTTTTACGTGATTCCTCACACTTAGCCTCATAAGCCTGACGTTCACTAGGGCTCATGGCTTTAATCTTCTCGTTTCGACGAATTAGCTGTGTTTCAGCATCCACTGGCCTAAAATCGTACAGAATCGAAACAGCATTGATAATAATGTTTAGCCAGCTCCATATCTGTCATATTAGACAAATCTAATTTACTGGTGTTATTTTCCTTGAACTTTAATATCTCATTAATAACCCGATTCTTTATAAAGTCACTCAATTTGATATTATCGAAATCACGATAATTTATTTTTTCAATAAATTTATCAAATTTAGTTATTTTCATTAAATCAGCCCTGATATGTGCTGCATTTCGGTTCGTTTAGTGCTTTGCTCGGTTCTTTTAGCATCTGCCAGGGCTTTAGTGCTGAAATACTTTACTTCTGCCAATAAAAACGCCCTACGAGCTACACCAAGGCTATTTAAGTGCGCTAAATACAAATCACTAGCTAAGGCTTTCTCTTTCTTTTCTGTGGCGCTACCCTCCTTAAATTCAGTAAAAGCATCAGCTAATATAGATTTGGTTGAATCATCTAATGCCATGTAAGCCGCTTTTTTATCTGCGTAGTCTGTGCCGGTTTCCATGAGTGCGTGGTATATCTTTTCTGGTGAGTACATCACTTATCCTCACAAAAATATTTAATAAATAGTTCTTCTGTTTTCTTCCATTGTTTTTGTTTTGCTGCAGCAGCAGCTGCAGCAGCAGCATCAGCATAAGCAGCAGCAGCATCAGCATAAGCAGCATAAGCAGCATAAGCATAAGCATCAGTAGCAGTATCAGCATAAGCAGCAGCAGCATCAGCAGCATCAGTAGCATAAGCAGCATAAGCAGCATAAGCAGCATAAGCAGCATAAGCAGCAGCAGCAGCAGCAGCATCAGCAGCAGCATCAGCATAAGCAGCAGCAGCATCAGCTCTTAATTTTTGTAAATCCTCAATTGTTATATCATCGCTATGATACTTTCTAATGCCTTCAATTGCTTCACGTGGTCTTTTATCATTCGGGTATTTTTCCTCGAAAATATACAATACAGATTCGGCTACATCAGCACAGAATAAACATATTTCCTTATAATCCAAAACTCTTAAGCACCACACGGCGTCCTTAATTCCCACCCTGTCTAGTATTTGCTTGAAACTAATTTCAGTATCTATACCAATTTCTTTAATAAGGTCGTCCATTTTTTCATCTGAATAACAGGGCGAGTATTTAATTATTTCTCTAATAGAAGTATTCATCACTTATCCTCACAGTCCTAAAACTTTATGAGCCAGGGCTAATTCAGGATTAAAAATTGCTACCCAGTTCCATAAATCAAATATAGTAAATGCACTGGAAGCCCCAATAATACCGCAAATAAATACACCAATAGCGAAACTAAGCGTATATCCAAATTCCCAATCAGACATATGCCCGTTTTCTATCTTTTTATTAATACAATATGTAACTAATTTTTTAGTTAAAACAAATGCAAACCATAAACAAACTATTCCTAATAGCGCGTTTATTAAATTACCGATACCCGTAACAGAAACGGCTGCAACCGCCTTTTCAACTACATCAGGTGCATACTGAGTAGTTAATGCCTCAAGTTTATCCAAAAAATCTACTGCTTTATTTTCTAAATCACTCATTTATTTATCCTCACTCATATTATAAAACCCGGCTTCTACTTTAGCGTCATTATTAAGCATTCTTTCTTCATCGGCTAATTTAGCTTTATATGATTTATAATCTTTCCTAAGATGGTATTCATCAAAGCTTAACCCTTCTGGAAGACCTTCTTCACCGTCTTTGACGTAGTCAATGTATGCCCTGGCTCTTGCGTAGTCAATGTATGCCCTGGCTCTTGCGTAATCACTCATTGCCTCGCTCCTCTTTGTAAGAATCTCGCTCGTCTGCTTCACGGTCTGTCCGTTCTTCCCATTCTTCTTCAGTCTCTTCGTCTGGCTCCTCGTAGTAATCACGACCTACTGAGTTATGAGAAGGCTCAAAGTAGTTTCTGTCTTTATTCATCGTCTTTAACCTCCATACTTATTTTAATAATAGGGTATTCTCCGGGTTCAGACATGAAAAAGACATTACTTACCTTTAAGTCTGGGTGCTTTTTTTCCAATGCGTATAAGGTTTCTTTTATCATGCCTTCTGCTATTTCCAGGTCTGTTTTTAAGTTACTCATAAAGGCTCACCATTTAATTGCTCACCCAATGTCATAATTACGTCAAATAGATATGTTTGAAATTCATAAGTTTCGTCGCTGAATTTCTTTTCAATATGCAGGTATTCCTCTAATAATGTCGCGGCAACCTGTTTTGTTCCTTGCTGGAAAACACGACGAGACAGATAAACTTCGCCATTTCTAACCATGCCTAAAATTGATTTACTTAAATCGTCAGTAACATTTATTTGATATCCGTCTGCCTCGTAACCAATGCCTTTACAGAATTTAACTGCTCTTTTTAACTGCTCTTTTTCTATATCTGTCATGACAGCAGGCTCAGGCTCTTTTTTTACTTCGGTAAATTTTCTGTACAAAGCAAGTATAGATGCATTCGTTATATCCTTAAACTTTAAGCTTTTTACTGTCTCAAGAAATACAGTGCTTGGGATATCCCCCCAGCCATTACAATCAAGCTTTTGCTCGTAAGTTCCTTCTGGGGCGGTACAAAAAGCCTTGATAAAGTCAACATTATCACAGCCTATAACTGCCCTTCTAACTGCGCCATCAGCTTGATGTGCATGCTTTATCGTTCTGTCTTCTGTTAGCTCTATATGCTTAGTTAAATTATACGTGTACATTGTATGGTTAGGTGAATCCATAACCTTGATTGTGTTCATATACATTGCGTGACCGCCACCAAGATGAATGTCTATACCGTTTTCTGAAAATAGCGGCTCTGTTTCGAGGATTATATTTGACTTTTCTTTATGGCATTCAATAAACTCTTTGCCTTCAATGACAATTAATGTCTTGCCTTCATCTGGTTCGCACGTATCCAATGTAATTACACCGGCTTCATCAATAGTATTGCAATATAATTCTCTATAAGCCTGCCAAAGCTTCCAGTTTTTACCTAATTCAAGCGTAAAACCTAGCTGCATATCATTCATGCAAACGATATCAAACTCTTTCTCACGAATAACCTTTTTAGCAGTTGAAAACACATACTTATCAAGTCCGGCATACACAGTTATTGATTGATTATCTCGCAGAAGTATAGCTATAGCGTATTTAAGCCCAGTCCCAAAATAACCAAATGGGTTATCAGTTTCCTTTGCATTTACACCAAAAGTTGTTACAGACGTTATATCAATAACACCATTGTTCTTAAAATAAACTTTATTCATTATCTTTCCCCTTTGTTAATCTTCAAACGACAAAACTTTTGTAAAGCATGACTTTTTAACCTCTTCGAAGCCAAGTTTCCCGCTTTTAATAAAATACTGACTAACAAGTGTATTAATTAATCTCACGCCAAGTGTATTTTGCTCGTAATACATCTGCATATACTCCCGAACGGATTTAATTACAGCCTGTCTATTAACTTCTGGGAACAAACTTAGATAATTAGATAATAGCTCTGAATTTTCCAACACCGCATACAAAGACTCTAATGATAATTTTTTAGCATTATAAACAAGCCCAACACGCCCTAAAAATTCAGTTTTAACACCAAAATCCCGCAACCTATCCAAGCTCACGTCCTCTTCTCCGTTAAACGCGCCAGCAAAGATGAACAAAACAGTCTTTACTGACACATTTACATATTTACCATAATCACCGAATACAGATGTTTCATCAGATTCTAACACCTTCAAAAATTCATTTTGAACCCCATTTGTTGACTCATGAGCTAGATCACTATTGCTATTACCGGAAATAAACAATTTATCAAACTCATCAACAAATACGATAGTTAAATTATTCTGGTTGTTTGTTAGTGGAGTTAAGGCTTTTGAAAGACTGTTACCTGATGTCCCCTCTTTTGTTAATTGTGCTGCATTAACTTCTACAAAATTTATTTTTTGTTGAACTGACAAACTTTTAATAATGTGAGTTTTACCTGACCCAGAAGATCCTGTAAGAATGAAATGCGGCCTTATCTCACCCTCACTGGCCTTAAATATTTTAATTATCTTCTCAATTTCATTTGCTAATGGTTTTTGTTCTTTTGCATAAGTCATAGTTTTTCCCCTTTGTTTAACAAAGCATATAAAATTATAGGGATAATTAGAAATCAAAGTTTTCAATGGTTGATTAGTTTTATTTATAAAAAGAACCCGCAATTAAGCGGGTTAAAGGGGATAAACTAAGTGAGGTCTAGTGATACGAAAATAGAACTGGTCTATTAAACAAAGTTTTTGATCTACCTCAATAAAACTTGTGGTTTTCTCTAAACAGTTCTTATGGTTTTTTTCACAATACAAACGTATCGCCTCAAGCTTTACTTCCTGAGGCGTATTAATTATTTCTAATATACGTGCAGATGTGTCCATTAGTGTATAAGTGATTAGTCATACAGGTATTATAAGGTTATTTAATGAATAATCAACCGTCACTATTTTTTGCTGGCTCAATGTCTTTTAGCGCTTCCTCAATATCACAAGCCAAATAATCAACACCACCTATATTAATTGTGGGTTTATTTTTATAATTAACATCTATACCTGATATCTCTTTGAAAATTTCAGCATTGAAATTAGGGAGCTTAAATAATTTTTCCCTATCATCTTCTCCCGCTTTATCCCATGAATTCCTCCATGCCTCTTTATAATCAAGAGTCTTTAAATAACCATCAACACATTTATAAGACGGGTTGTCTTCTTTTTCTTTGTCACTCATATCACATCCATAAATCCATATTGATGTTTCAAAATAAAAGAAATCTGGAATAGATATATCACTAAAAGCTAACCCAGAGTCTTTATTAAATATCCTCACAGTAGGTTCGTTTGTGTTCAGGTAACCTGTGTTACGGTTACCTGTGTTCCAGTTACCTGTGTTACGGTTACCTGTGTTACGGTTACCTGTGTTACGGTTACCTGTGTTACTGTCACCTGTGTTACGGTTACCTGTGTTACTGTCACCTGTGTTCAGGTAACCTGTGTTACGGTTACCTGTGTTCCAGTTACCTGTGTTACTGTCACCTGTGTTACGGTTACCTGTGTTACGGTCACCTGTGTTGTTCTTTGAATCGCCCATTATCTTCTCCAATTTAGTGAGATTTAATAATAAACAAAGAAGGGAGAGAAATAAAATATAATTTAATCTATTTATGATGGATTAAAACTACTGATTAGCGCCTGTTATTATGGGGCGTATAATTAATACAGGAGGAATAAATTATGTACTACGAAGAAAAATTTATAGACGGTAAATTGATGTTTAGAACGATCCCAGAGGGTGACTGGCATATAAATAACCGCGCTTTTGCGAAAGTTGCAAACAAGGTTCTTGCTTTGACAGAGGACGAAAGAGTTGAAGTCTTTAGTTGTTTTTGTAATCACTGTGGTAGCACAGACACTCAATGCCAATGCTGGAATGATGAATAAGAGGATATTATGAAAAGATACTTAGTAGTAATTGATGAAGAATACCTTGAAATGACGCACATTCCGATAACCAAGAGTAAAGAAACAGAAGATGGCCTTTATGTTCTATATGAAGATCATTTAAAGGCTATGGAAGCACAAAGAAATGCCTGTGTTAAGGCGTTTAAAGATGAAGAACACGATGGTTTATACACGCATGATGATGTTGTTGAAGCCATTCTATCAGCAACTACAGAGGAATAACCATGTTAGATTTAAATAAACCCGTTCAAACTCGTGATGGTAGAAAAGCCAGGATAATTTGTACTGATATGAAAAGAAGTGATTATCCGATAGTAGCACTAACAGATAGAGGTGATTATGAGGTTTGTGATTTATTCACTATTGATGGAACATGTTCACTCAGTGCCGAGCCTCATAAAAATAACTTAATAAACGTACCTGAGAAGCATACCGTATATATTAATATGTATCCTGATGGACGTGAATTCTCATACGCATCAAGAGAAGAGGCTGATGAATGTGCAGCTACCAACAGAATCGCTTGCGTAAAAGTAGAATACGAAAAAGGACAATTTGATGATTAATTATGAATGGATAAGCGTAGAAGATGAATTGCCAGGCTACGGCGAACCCGTTCTCATTCGAGCAAAAGGAGTAACCCAGTATATCACATATATTCTTGATGGCTCTGACCATACCCCGGATTGGTTTGAGCCATACTATTTTGATCATGATGGAAATATGAAAATCTGGTGGAATCAAGCCACTCACTGGATGCCTTTACCTGAGGCACCTGAATAATGAAAATCCCTAATAAATGTAAAAAATGCGCCTATCTCTGGACACATGGAATAAAGGACGAAAAGAGTAATAAATGGTGCTGTAGATACGGTAAACCCACTTATAAAGCGATTGGTCATTGTACTGTGATAATGGGTTTGTTGAGAATAAAAGTAAATAACCACTTATAGGAGAATAAAATGAAAGAGTTTGAAAAATCAATAAAAAAGATGCTAGGAGTGCTAATAAGGAATAATGACAAAGTCTGTGTTGAGCTATGGTCTGCATTGGCTAATGTTGATTGGTATCACCCTGAAAAACACCTGGAAGCCAGCTACTCATTCAGAGCGGCAGGCGGATTAATAGCAGAAATAAAGGGTGAAGGTGATTATATGGATTGGTACTGCTCGGGCCCCTACGCTGAAGTATCAGACAGAATCGCTCATGCACTTAGAAAAGAAGGCTGGATATACGACGATATAGGTTTAATATGCGATGAAGATGACTGTATTTCAGAAGCATCATGCGGTACGCCAACAAAAGACGGATACCGACATACTTGCTCAACGCATATGCCAAAATTTTAATTAAATAACGTACCCAGCCACGTAGTGAGGAGAATAAAAAAGCCCTAGACCGACCGTGAATCCGCAATCCTAATCTAGGGCTGATTAACAAGTTATTTTATACGGTGGAGTAGACGGGTCGGATAATGGCATAATAACAGGCTTAAAAGTGTCTGGTGTGTATGTTGGCTTAACTGCAATGGAATCCTCTTTAAACAACAGAGATAGCTCATCATAAATCTCTCTAGCTTCTTTTAAGCTGTATTCTTTGCCTTTTATATTTACAGTGACCATATTTTCATTGTATCACGGGCACAAAAAAAGCTCAATAAAGAGCTTAATTTGTACTTGCGTAAGGGAGGTGCAAGGTTTAGTATAACTTATCTGTAACGTGTTATCAGCACTTGCGGGAATCAGTATATAGAGTACGTAATTCAAGCTTCAACAGATTTAACCGTATTTTATCTCACTCTTTCCCCTAAAGTCTAGCCGTTACTCTAATTTAATTTTTGGAGAATTTATTATGTCAAATATTACACCAGCAGCAACACAGGCGTTATTTAATGGCGATGAAGAGAATTTTAAGGCAGCTAGTACCCCTGGGGGGATAGAAGCACAGGAGGCAGCAGGACAGGTAGATTTCTGCTTAGATCAAACTCTACCAATAGACTGCCCAAAAGAAGAGCTTGAAAAATTAGGCTTTATTTTCGGGGATGAAGTTGATGAGATATTTATACAGGCTCAATTCCCTGATGGATGGACAAAACAAGCAACTGACCATTCCATGCATACCGACTTACTTGATGAAAAAGGGCGAAAAAGAGCCAATATATTTTACAAAGCAGCATTTTACGATCGTCGGGCCAGTTTAACTTTAACCAGAAGATATTCAGTAAGACAAGATTATGACTTAAAAAACTCCGTTCTGTTTCAGGTGTTTGATAGTGATAACGTTATATTTCAAACAGAAGAAAGACAATGTAAGCAATATTCTGCTGAATTTTTTTCAGCACTAAAAATATTAGAACTCACAGCAATAGAATACCTAAAAAATAACTATCCTAACTGGATGGATGCTACTGCATATTGGGATTAAATAACCACTTATAGGCACTCCAATAGGGGTAGCCTGAATTTTAATTAATTGGAGATATTACTGTGGAATACGAACTATATTTTTATTGCATTATATTTTTCATTCTTGGACGATTTAGCAAAGGCTTCAATATTTATATTGGCCGTAACGAAGAAAAATACTCAAAAGCAACAATTGGAATACTTTTAACCTAGTTATTAATCTAACTGGCACGGGTCACCAACAGCACCAGTATAAAAATGCGTGAATAGAACAAAGTTTTTACAATAAGTGGAACAGATATATATAACCGTTTGAGACCGACGGTAAAACAAGTTAAGTGGACACGGTAGGATTTACGACCAATTTAGCATGATGCTTGATGGTTCTTGATAATTATATTATATATCTAGGTTATGGAAGAGTAGAAAACAAAGAGATTAAAAGAACCTTAAGGAATTCAATTGTAGTGTCCCTTAAGGTCTATATGACGACTATTGTCTAAAATAAACTACATAAACAAAACTAATCAATAATTAAAAAGACTGATTATCTATGATGGGTTAGATGTGGATAATAGATAGAAACTAACAGGAGATTGTCATGATTATATTGTTTTCTTACTTGATTGTAGCTGTTCTGAGTTATGGCCTTATTTTTAATTTCTGGCAAAAAGCGTATCCGAACACTGCCAAGGAGGATTACTACAAGGATATGGTGTTTTCAGTAGTTAGTGGTTTATTTTGGCCTATCTTATTGATTCTTTTGTGGCGCGATTCGATAATTAAAAACATAAGGCCAGAGTTTAAGTTTTATTAAAAGGATAAATTATGAAGGTAACAGAAGATCAATATTTATTACTGACTAATAGAGCTAAAATTCAGTCGATACTGTATTTAATGGGGAATCTTATTTTTTCTAATTTTGACGACCCGGAGTCTAATGACTTAACCAAAGCCTATAATCTTATAGTAAATGCACTGGAGAAGTTAGATACAAAATATGAAATAGGTGAATTATGAATGAGATATCAGAACTTAAGCAGTTAATTATTGCAGGGTTTGAGGCTTTAGGGCTGGAAGTTATTAAGGGAGATTATGGTTATATAGCCACTAAAAAACCTAAACAAACCCGTAAAGCATCAGAGAGAGTTTATACAGAGTCATTTGAGCAAGCCTGGAAGCTAAAGCCTAGTAGAAAGCCACATTCAAACTCAAAGGTAGATGCATTTAGGGCATGGAATGCGAGAATACCAATAAATGGAGGTTTTCCACATGATGGAATAGATGATAAATGGAAAAAAGACATGATAGATGGAATTAAACGGTACGCTGCCTATGTTAAACATGAAGGAATAGAGCCACGCTATGTAATGCAGCTAAGTACCTTCCTTGGCCCTTCACAACACTTTCTTGAGACATGGGAGATAGTGGATAAGCCAAAGGAAAAACTAACTGTACCGAGAGAGTACGCTAAGGTGGACGCATTTGCTATTAAGCATAATCTAACCTACCCAGCACCCAAGGGAATGCATTATCCTGAGTATAAGCATTTACTTCAAAACGAGATAGATAAAATTAATGAAGATCAGTGATTTACAATATGAAGATCAATTCTACTGGAAAGGCGTTAGGTATAAACAGTTCATTAGACCTAAGAAGCCCAAAGGTAAGTTTACGGTTCTCTGCTGTGTGGCTTTTGGTGAAGGCGAATATATTGATATGCCAGCAGGCAGAAAAGTAAAACCTGTTGTTAGGATAGATAAAATTAATGAATCATAAGGATAATGTTATGAAAACTGTGTCAGATATTGAAGATATACGAAAACAGCTCTCAGATGAGTTCCCTGATGCAATTAGAGGCAGTGTGGCTAAATCGAACTGGGGAAGAGGCAGAAAAACATTACATTTAAGTTATTCATTTTATGGTGATACTGCGGGTGGATATATCATTCAGGCCAGAGGAAATTTATTTTATTTTATTGAATGGGACACAAATCAGGGATATGAATATTTATTCGCAGAAAGCACTATAAAAGATATGGTTTTGAGGATCAAGGGCATGTTTTACGAGAAAGTTTATTATATTGAAAGCCCTGTTTCTTTAATAAGCTTGGTTAATAACGCATAAACAATATGAATTATCTTTAAGTTTATGAATGTGGATAATTGAAGTTAAATACTGGAGAAGATGATGGGTAGAGAAGTAAGAATGGTTCCTAAAAACTGGGAGCATCCAAAAAAAGACAACGGCGAATATATTCCTTTATTTGAAGGGCCATTTGAACTAGACGCAAATGAATGGGATAAAGAATGCATTGAATGGAATTCAGGCAATTACCCAGACTACGCTAGTGAAGAAAATAAAAAATTAAGCTATTCAGAATGGAATGGAGAAAGACCTGAAAAGTGTGATTACATGACTTCCTTCAAAGATGAAGAAAAAACGCATTTAATGATGTATGAAACAACAACAGAAGGAACACCAATAAGCCCAGCATTCAAAACACCAGAAGAGCTAGCAAGGTGGCTGGCCGATAACAATGCTTCTGCATTTGGTTCGAGTACAGCAACATATGAACAATGGCTAAGCACTTGTAAGTCAGGTTTTGCTCCTAGTGCTGTTTATACGACAGAAAATGGACTGCAAAGCGGTGTTGAGGCACTACTTTAATGTGGATAATTGAAGTATCTAACGAGTAAAGAGAAATAACATGAAAACAATAGATATAAGAGATGAAGACAAGAAGCCAACACATATTAAATTTTGCGGTACTGGAGACTTGGTTACATATTCAAATAACTATTTAGTGTTTTACGAATCTGGTGATGATGATAATACGGCATTATGCGACTGGGATGACTTCGATAACTTCATAAAAGCCTGCTACAAGGCCCGTGAACTGGCTGGGAAGGATAAGTAATGTATAAAGTCGATTACCAAAGATTAGCAATAACTAAAAATGACTCGGTAGGACATGTCATTCAAGGATCTGATGTTGCATACATGGATTGTAAAATAGATGAAATACCAAAACAGCTTGAAGCGTATTTATCTGGCGATCATATATTTAAATACAAGGCAGTGATTAAAAATATAGAAGAGATAAAAGGTCATGTTGCATAAATAGTTCCCGACATAACAAAACCGTAATATCGAAAAGTGGGGTAGTTTTAGAGATGAATGAACAACAAGAAATTAAAGTGCTGAAAAAATTAGTAAGAGCACAAAGAAAAATGATACTTAATTATAGAACAGGCGTTCCAACAATGCCGGAATGGGTATTTAAAGCTATTGAATCAGCTAAACTAATGTATCAGGTTGATGATATTTCAAAAATCAAATAGTTCCTGACATAACAAACACACTATATCGAAAAGTGGGGTAGTTTTAGAGATGGATCAAAAAGAATTTAATATTTAATGTGCTGAGTATATAGGAATTAATATGGCTATTTTAAATTACACAACATCAATAAATGCTGAAAAAACAGCATCTGAAATCCAAAAAAAACTAGCTATAGCAAAAGCTCAGGCTGTGCTTTGTGAATATGACGATGATGCTGTCATGTGTGCTATGTCATTTCGTATTGCTACACCTCACGGTATGATTTTTTTTAGATTACCGGCAAATATGCAAGGCGTTTATAAAGCACTAATGAATGATGATAAAGTTCCAAAAAAACTGAAATCAAAAGATCAAGCCGCTAAGGTTGCATGGCGTATCCTCAAGGATTGGGTTGAGGCACAATTAGCCATAGTTGATGCTGAAATGGCAGATATGACAGAAGTATTTTTACCCTATGCGCAAAACAATGATGGAATAACAGTTTATAAGTCATTAGAACAAAATGAATTTAAGGCACTAACACATGAATGAATTACTAAACACCTGGGCATGGTTAACCAGCTTTGATAGATGGGTGTGGGAGCTCGATCACAAGAAAAAGCAATTTTAAACGCAGGTAAAGACGAATGACTATACCAAGATGCAATAGTTGTGGTGGGTTCTGTGAAGGGCCTTGTAATAAATATGATGAATCGCGCTATGAACTAGCACTATCAATTCTATCATGGCACGAAGCCGAACTAGAAGCCCAATATAACAAGCTTAAAGATGCTCATGATAAAGAGATTGATCAGTTAAGTAATACTTATAAGCAAAAGCTAATTGATCTTACTCATGAATCTGACATGTTTACTAGACTGATGAAACAGGATTTATTAAAAATAATTAATAAGGTGTTTAGTGATGAATGAAATAAATACATCTGATGCAGCAGAAAGGTTTTTCTGGTATGTGAGGAAAAACTATCGTACTCAAGCAGAAGCAGCTAAGCATTACAAAGTAAGTATATCTTTTATATCTGCTGTCACTAAAGGCAGAAGAAGGCCAAATAAATCAATGCTTGATGATATGGGGTTAGTACAGATTGAGGGGTACATAGAAAAAAGATGTACATAATTAATTATCATTCCGTGAAAACAGCTCAAGGAGCGATTAAAGCCAGTGAATCAGGATGGGTAATTGATCGTAACCGGGGACGAGTTAATGATTTTGTAAACGAGATGCTCTTTGATACTAAGAAAGAAGCTGAGGATTATTTATGTATGTTGAGATTGATGGGGTTGGCAGGTGAATGAAGATAACAATAGAACTACCGTATCCACTTCCAACGTGGAACAGAATACTGGCTATGAACCCCTGGGAAAGAAAGAAATTAAGGGATTTGATTCACTCGTCACTATCACAGTTACAAGTTACCGAAAACTTAAACACGACCCAGACGGAATATCAGTTAAAGCCGTACTGGACGGTCTTGTTAGAGCTGGAATACTTGCAGACGATTCGACCAAATACGTCAAGGAAGTCCGCCTTAAAAGCATTAAAAGCAAAGAAGAAAAAACGATAATCGAGATAAGTGATTAAATGAAAAGACGACTACGAGGCCATATAAAGCGATTTAACGTCAATTACTGGCTAAGTAAAGCGATTGTATTTGATCGGATAAGACGTGAATTAAGGATTGTAAATCGAGCTATAGAGAGGATAAGATGTTTATAACAGCAGATATTTTACTGGCGCATGCTATTGGTGATTATATTTTACAGTCCGATAAAATGGCCATAAACAAAACAACGAGTAGTAAATGGGCGTTAGTACACGTTATTTTTTACACAATCCCATTCGTCTTTATTACTCAGTCAGTATTTGCGCTCCTATTTATTGCAGGAACTCACTTTTTTATAGATCGTTTCAGACTGGCTAGATACGTTGTGTGGACTAATAATAGAGTATGGGGTGGAGACGAGTGGGAGAACTGCAAAAACACCGGGTATCACAGGAACAGACCGGATTGGTTAGCTGTCTGGCTGCTAATTATTGTAGACAACATAATGCATGTTATCTTGAACGGAATAGCGATTAACTATCTATAAACTCACCTTTGTCATCATAAAAACAAACGATTAGACGACTAAGATAATAAATGAAAGAATGAATTATGGTTAATTTAAACAAAATAGAGAATTTAGAACATGCTTTTAAGTCATTCGTGAGAACCATTATGGATATTATCCCTAAACAGGACAGGCAGGAAGCTTACGAATACTTTATTAATGTCTTAATAGATTTGCAGGGGAATGACGGTCATCATGATTGAGCCTAGATTATTATGTCATCCAAATATCCCAAAACCCCTTCACGGAGTTAACCCAAGAACAATAATGGGAAAAAATTGGTATGACAAAGAACGTCAAAAAGTGTACGCAGAACGAGGCTATCACTGTTTTGCATGTGGCGTACATAAGTCAGATGCAAAATACCATAAATGGCTTGAGTGCCATGAAGATTATGATATTAACTACAAGACAGGTGAAGTAAAATTAAAAAGACTTGTCGCGCTGTGTCATTGCTGTCATTCATTTATCCATAGTGGATTGCTTAAGGTAAGGCTAGATAATGGTGACATTCAAAAAGAAAAATATGACTATATTACACATAGGGGCTGTCAATTGCTTAAAAAAGCAGGTCTTAAACCTTGGACTGGAAGCAATATAAGGATATGCGCCGAATGGGATAAATGGAGATTAATTATTGATGGAAAAGAGTATTTCTCTAATTTTAAGAATATAGATGAATGGAGGAGGCGTTATGCAAGATACTAGACACAACTACAGACTACACGGTGATAACATGCAGGACACGTTCTGTCCTGAGTTAGATCCGGCTTATGATAAGTTTCACGTGGAACAGCAACCAGATACTAAAGCCCTTGATGCAATGATGAGCTTTATTGAAGAGAGTGAAGCGATTAACCGAGTTCATGCAAGCAAAGGGAGTGCCGCCCCTGAGTGACGGACGTGATGATAATAGCTGTGAGGGTCGCTTGTTACCTCGTCGTTTGAAAGATCAGCTAGGGCGTTATGCTTGGCAAGTGTAACGAGTAGATATACTTAAGGGTGCCCGCCCATAAATAACATAATTATTAACCGAGTTAAGGCCGAGGAGTAGACCCCCTTTCAGTTGCTCTTTTCCCGTGGCATGGCCTGATAACGGGGAATTGAATCTAGGGAAGTATATCCCTTTGCATTTACTTTTTTGGATAGAGTCGTTGTTAGGCAGAGCGAAACTGTAGACGAATTGCATAAATATATATCGATTGGGTGAAAGGCCCATCCTAATTACGAATAATAAGGGCGAGTAAGCCCACTATATGGCTGGCTATGCAGTCTAGCACTTGAAACACAGTGACCATAGATACCTAATAACGGTGAGTGGTGTAATGATACACAGGTGCCTAATCTCTGCAACCTTAACGACGTCGCAATAGCAGAGGCAAGAGAGGAACAGTTACGAAAGTTTAATACGCTGGTTCGAATCCAGCCTCACCGACCATATTAACAGAGGATAGATAATGAACATACATAAGCTATATCCAAAAATAGGGACTGACCCTATGAATTATCATAAAATAGATGTAGCCGTGAATAGTATTGCTCATGAAATAAATAAAGACCAAGACGAATACGAATGTGCAGCCAATATTAAAACCGTTTATTATGATCTATCCAATGACGAAAAAATAGTTGTTAGTGGGAGATTAAGGCTCGTTAAGTGCGAAGGCAGGCAGCTTAATACATTACTTAAAGATTATTTATCACTATAAGGTTCGTTTGCTCCTTTTTAAAAGCATGCACACAAAACAGGAAACTGATATGAACATCAACGAGATGAAAGAAACTAAGTACTTGAAAAAAGAAGATGTAACGCCGGATAAACTGGTTACCATTGATCGAATTATTAAAGAAGATTTATCGCCTGAAAACCAACCGCCAGAAATGAAATGGGTTATGCATATTCGAGAGAATATTGCATCAGATGGAAATAATAAACCATTTGTACTTAACTGGACAAATATTCAGTTATGTGCTCAAGCTGTGGGTTCTGAGAACACGGATGACTGGACTGGCAAGCAGATCGTTTTATTTAATGACCCCAATGTGTCTTTCGGCGGGAAGTTAACCGGTGGCATCCGTGTTCGTGCTGCAAAGAATACGCAGCAAGCACCAGTTCAAGCACCAGTTCAAGAAGCGCAGGATTTTCAACAAGATGAACACATTCCTTTCTGATTTCTAAGCAATTCCCCTCCTGGGTGAGGAGGGGCTTTTTAAGGTGAATTATGAAAATTTCTGACGAAATACTTGCACAAATAGTAAATAGTAAATTAGCTTGTGTGAAGGAAGACATGGCCGAGGACTTAATTCAGTCTAGAAAAGAGATTGAATGGCTAAAGAATAACATGAGGGAGGCTTTTAAATATCTAACCGAGATAGATGAGACCAGATTAACTATTGAGTCCTGGTACTTAGTACAAAATGCGCGTGAACATTTAGAGCTTGAAGATGAGTAATGGTCAAGAAGATGCGCCAGCAATATTTATATTTTATGTGGCTATGATTCTTGTTATTGCCGTTATTAATTTAATTTTGGATTATTTTTAATGAGGAAAAAGAAATGAATAAATTAACTTGGAAAGAAAGGCAAGCTATAGAAATACAAGACCCACGGGTTATAGTTTCAATGCAGCCAAAGGCAATGAAGCCGTATTGTAAGGCAGCAACTAACCGCACGTCTGGAAGAAATAAATATGGTCGTGGCAGCCCATTAAAAGCAAAAGCCATGCAAAGAGGAAGAATGAAACAGTTAAGACTTATTCGTCGAGGAATCGAATTAAATAGAAAGCCTAATTTTATGAAATCAACATCGGTTGCTGTGAAGAAAGCACTAGGCTTGATTTAAATGAAACTACTACACGGCATACTCTTACTTATCTGTCTTCTGTTTGCTAGTTCATCTTATGCTTGTGGTGATGGTTATGACAAGGCGGATGAGGATGATATTACTGACTACTCAGTTAAGTATTTACTGGCTAACTACACCCCTTGCGGGGGTCACTGGTGGGCTAAACATTATAAATGTAATGGGGATACGCTGTGAATATTATAGAAAAATTTATTGCTTATTGTTGCTATAAGATGGTTTTAATAATTCCAACTAAATATTGGCCTGACAACAACAAGGTATTTAGTTGGATGCTAGGCTGGGCTGGTGCATGGGCATACAGGAAAGACTAGATTGTGGAAATGTAATGGGGATACGTTATGAGTATTTTAAGTAAGCTATTCCATATTGACGAGATAGCCGATCTTAACCGTCAAATTGATATCAATCAAAAACGTGTTGAGCAATTAGAAGAACAACTTAAAGAATATGAAGGTATCGAGCTTAAGAACAGGGTTTTAACGATGCTTGTTAATGATGACCCGGCGATATGTGAGTTATTAGATGCTGCTGAGAAAATAGAAAAGAATAAACGCAATAATGTTTATCCAATTAGAGAACAGCATCCATATAATGCTAATACAAACTTTGATCGGCAATTAGCGTATTCAAGGCTATCTCAAGGACAAATATACGGTTCATTATCGCAGCAAGCCGGAGCTGCCGGACTTGTAGGAATTTGGCATATATGATTTTGTCGTATGCACTGTTAGTGATAGCGTTTTGGTCGATACTAATTTATGGTTTGTTTTGGAGTTGATATGAGCGTTAGATATGAAATGCAAATTAGAACAAAATCCGATCCTAAGCAAAAATGGCATTCCTTTGACAACAAAAAGACGATTAAAGAGCTTGATTGCTATAATTCTTATGAAAAACATAGTCTTTACGATGCAAGAATCATCAAGATAACAACGACAAAAGAAACAATAATAAGATCAGATTTATGAGCCAACCAAAGGAGATAAGGTAGAATGGGGCCACCCTTTAAGGCGGGGTGGTCATTTACTCGAAATCCTCATCAGTCACATCGGCACCACGTAGAACACGATCTTGCTTAACTCGCTGCTCACGCCCTTTATTAACCTCTCTTGCACCCATCCAGCCAGGAAACGCCGATGTTAAGCCTACAGATAGGGCAGAAAGGTCGCCCCCTGCGGCTAATTCTGCTGTAGCCATATCAACACCCCTCGTCGTTAGATAAAACGCGCCTACGGGCCTTAGAATGGGTAATATAAGATCTCTAAAGGCAAAGAGAATCTTTACTGATCCATCAACAAAACCCTGTGTTTTAGTAGTAAGTAGCTGTGTTTGAAATTCATGCTTAAGTTTAACGGCTAAATCACCATCATCTACTAATTGATCAATGATACCGAATGCTTTAGTTGCTGCTTTTTCATATAAGGCCATTATTCCCCCGCGTACTTGGTTTTAACGACTTCTGATAATTCGTCTTTATTTAAATACCAAAAAGGCTTAGTGCCATTTGGGAATTGTAGGTGCCACAGGTCACCCGGTCGGGTAGAGATATGAGCGATTACTCGATACATGTTTAGCATATTAGAATTATCCCATTCCTTGGAACGTCTGGCTCTTAAGAACATAACTAAAGGAAAGCTTAATAAACCAATTATAAACCCGAGTATTACTAGTAAGACAGTCATATTATTACCTCTTTTCTGTGTGGTAATCTTCTACATGCTTTGTTATTCGGTCATGGGCGTAATCTATCTTTTTTTCGCTTTCTTCGTGCAATCTCATCATGTCCTTAAACTGCTCGCTTGTTTTGTTAACGTTTCTATTGAAGATATAAACAATTAACGCAATGACCATTGTAGCCAGTATGCCGATTAAATCCATTTGCTGGGTCTGATGTGAGTGATCATTCGTCGGACTTGTCTGCTGTGTTTGTGTTGTGCCCATGAATAACCCCTCTAATGATCGCGATTAACAGTGCCACGCCAAAAATGGTTAAACATGCGCCGATAATCATTCAGAAGACCATAACCATTTAAAACCTCTAGCAAACACACAAATAAACGTATTGCATATAAAACGGCTAATATCACGTCTACTTCATAATCCGAACCAATACTTAATGAATCAGTTATAGCAATTATATTATAATTTGTCAAAAGTGTGATATATGTCAAATAAATGACGCATAAAAGCGATAAATAGGTCTGGAACTTGCTATTAAAATTGAGGTAGATCAAGAAAAAGATCAACATAATGGTTGACCTGATTAGATGGTAGTTAACGGCATCCGGTATAGTCTCGCAACATGAAATTACCGCCATGGTCTCGAATCCGATCATAATGCAATATTCAGATAGCAAAATAGCCGGTATTAATTTATATCTTGAGAAAAGCCCTAATACTGCAACACCAAAAGCAGTGAAGATTAATAAGTAATCAACTATTCCTAAAACTTCAAGAAAGTTCATTTAGGCTTTGGCTTTGGCTTATTTTTTGGTTTCTTAGTTGGATTTTTTGGCATAATTAGCTCCATTTATTTTCAATGGTTAAGTTAAAATCATCTACTTCTTTCAGGATAGCCATAAACTCATTAAAGCCTCCTTTGCTGTCCAATATAGCAGAATCAGCCCCTAATATCCCGAACTTCTCTCCAATAAGCACACAACCATGTGAATCATTGTCTACATTTCCCTTGTGAAAGAGAATGTGCGTTCTTCCTGGTACACCTGTAATCTCAAATGTATCACCGAACTTGGGGCTATTTACCCGCTTACAAATATAATTACCTGCGGGGATACAGGAAATACTGGGCTTATTGTTTAGCCATTGCCTTTCAAGTGTTACAGCAAAGGGTGTATTATTAAACAACAATACACCAAATGTACCGTCTTTATCTGTGGATACGCGCTTTATAGTAAATATCATAGTTTATCCAGTTAAAATGGGAATCGTAGACAGTCGGTGTTGTATAGCATCGTACTTAATTTCTGCCATTTTAACGTGTCCTAATGAAGACGGGTGGATGTCCTGTTGTGTGCAGGTGCCGGCTGATGACGAATCAGTAGATGAATCAAGAAAAGTAAACGTATTAACGTCTGTGACTGAATCCACATTATTAGCCACTCCATCATGTGATGTCCCGGTATTTTGCAGAACGATAACGCTAGATGTTCCTAAGTTATGGTCTTCTGTCGTATCTACCGTAACAGTGGTGCCATTACCGCTAATACTCGATACATTCACAACATTAGCCGCACCGCTTAAATTAACATCATAATCATCACCACCCCATGCATCATAAGTCTCATGGAAGAATACAGTGCAGGTCTCACCTGCTGCATTACTTCGTTGATACCCATTTAAAGCTGATTGTAAGGCTGATAACCGCTTGTACTCCGCTATATGATCGGCACCTTGCGCCAGACTACCTTGATGTCCCGCGAACTGCTCAAAAAAGTGAACCTCTCTTAATGATCTGCACCCATCAATCAACGTATCAAGTATGGTTTTTGTATCCGTATAAATATCAACGGCGGGCGCTACTGTATTTACATCATTAATCGAGCCCGCTGTTATCAATATTTCCGGGTCATATGCAATAATATGGTCTGTTTGAGTCGAATCAATTGTGTTCGGAAAATCCGTTGCCCAACCTGATTGATTTTCACAGGCAATACCCGCACGAATACCCGTTAATACAAAGTTATGATTAACCGCAAATAGGCGAATAAATTCTGCAAGCCCAGCATGTGTACCCGCGCCACCCGTACCATCATATAAAAGCCCGATATCAGATAATTGTGTTATATCAACACTGTCAGTGTACGCCTTCATAAAAGAATCGCCGATAAAAGCGAGCCTCATTGGATTAGCAACCAGTAAAGAATGACGTTTAGTAACTTGTAGCCGTTTTATATTGTAATCACCAAACATTCGAGTGGCGCTGACATCGTCATTACCAATCGCAAATAAACCAAAGACTGCAGCACCAAAGATTTCACCTAATGTAGTGGTGTTAACAGGTAGTCCATCGATTAATGTTTGTACCGTTAAGCCTTTCCATGTCACGGCAACCGTTGCAATATCGCTTTCTGCGGTCGTCATTTTAGCCTTGGGCTGGCTATTCATGTACGTTTCCAGGTTTTGCTCTGCGGCTGTAGGATCATCAAGATTAGTAAAACAGGCCCCCGCCTGTACTTTTGTTCCCCTGAAAAAATGCGCCTTTGTATCCCATCGATTAAAATACATGGCCATTAAATACGCGCCATCCGTTGCATTAACACGCCCTGATGATTGTAAAAACTTCGTTGATATATCGCTTTCATCAACGGTTAATCCAGCACGCTCACACTCCATATATATTGTGCCCTCTTCTGCTGTGATTAGACTAGCAAGCCATGTAGGGGTTGATGCCATCTTAATAACTGATCCAGCAGCCGTTACTTTAACGCCATCCGTTGACCAAGTAGGCGAGCCAACAACCGACCATTCTGTATTGGCTGTGGTGAATTCTGCTGTAGTAGCATAATCACCGAATGAAATATCTTCTAGCAGGTCTGGGTCGGATGCTTCTACAGGGGCAATATCAACCCTGTCTGAATAATAATCAGCGACTGTACTCATTATATGGGTCTCCAAAGCACTTGCACGTTATTATCATCTGCCACATTTGAGCAGGTAACTGTTAGCGCACCCTTGGAATTTATAGCGCCCTTAAAGTCAATGAATCCTGCTGTGGTTGCAGCCGGTAACGTGATGCTAATAGCAGTGCCTGCTGATCCTTCAAACCCGGTAATAACACAAGTTCCCGTTAAAGCCACGTTGATTTGTATTCCCATCAGGTGGGTATCATTAGCCACGCCACCGCCGATTGTTACGGTGGTTTGTATATCAATAATCGTTAGGTTACATTCCTCCCTTGTAACGATATAGCTTACCGTGCTAGTGGTTGGGTTTCTAGCGCCTGCACCGATGGATTTGTTTAAAACATGTTTATTACCATCAGAATAGTCTTGAAGCACCTTTTCAGTGGCGGCATCAGGTGTCGCATGACTGATTATTTCTGTTCCGCTGTTAGCCATTATATTTACCTTTCTTCATTCATTGCTGATAAAGCGCCAATGCTTGAATATAGCTCAATAGCGCGTCTTGTTGTTGAATCAATATTACGATTTTTTAGCACCATTCTCAACTTTTCTGGATTGCTCATTATATCGTATAAAGCCTCATCAGTTGATTTAAGTCTTAACTTCTCTAAAAAGCTAATCCCTCTTGAACGAGGGTCTAATGGTCCAACAATTACTTTTCCTGCCGTTGCTGTCACACTTGACGTTATCTTCTCAAAAGATCGGCCTGTTTTCTCAAAGCCTTCTAAAGCCGTTTTAAATGTTCTTAAATCAGCAGCATATTGGTTACCAAATAATTCACTCAATTTCCCCCGACCCTCAATATCACCGGTGTCCTTTAATAACTTATCAACAGAGGAGGCCGAAAATCCTTGATCAGGCCCTTTATGTATTCTAGACCGTATTTCAGCCGATATCGCTGATTTATAATCATTTAAAGCACGTATATCAGTAGAGGCCAAATAACCTTTAAGATTAGATACATCCGACTTTGTAAACCCTGATGGACTCTCTTTGCTGGGTTTTTTAAAGAAAGCAGGTACCGTGTTTTCAGGACTCATATTCTGAACACGCCCTCTTAAGCTTTTTGCAAAAGCTTTTTCCACCTTGTCTAGTTTTTTAGCATGACTATTTATCACCGTAGACATATTGCCTAAGTTTTTTATTTTATTCATATCTTCTTTTTTGAAGAAAGGGCTCATTACATCTTTAAATTCTGTTACAAATTTTTTATGTAATTTTCTATCAGGTATGCCACTGGGTGCTACATTAAGCCGATAAAGTGCATGAATATGGTTTCTGGCCGCCTGCATAGCTCTTGGGTCACCCATTATCGCTGTTGCATATTGTCTGGCAGCCTCACCCTTACCATTAGCAAAAACCGTCGATAAAACGCCTTTATCATCCAGGTGATAACGTCCATTTGTCTTCTGTAGAATTCTCCCTACTGCGCCATCATCAAACATTCTCACGCGCTCAAATGTTAATTGCTGAGCATCTTCAATTGTCTCAAGAATATCAGGGCGGTTTTTTGCTAGAAAATTATCTCTCATATACTCCATTGGCGACAATATATCGATAATATCCTTTTTACTTGGCAAATCAGGGTGAAGGCCGCTTTCTGATTGTCTTTTTAATTTCTTTAGAAAAGAGATTGAACGATTCAGCGGAACCAAATCAAATTCCTGCTTACCCTTGGTTAAGAAGCTGCTAATAACGTCACCATCCGGGCTAATTATTTGAGTTTCTTCTCCTGCAAAATCTTTTCCTAGCAACTGCTTTTTAAGTTTCTTTTCTTGATCAAATAATGAATTTCTCATCTTATGAGACATACGACTAAGTGCATTATCCAACTCTTTTGATCTTGGGATAATTATTTCTGACACATCTCTATTCGCATCATACCCAGAGAGTCGCCCTATCTCATCCCACTTAGCCGTTTCAACCTCTTTCAGTAAGCGTCTTTGCTCAACGGCTGCCATCTGCATATCTTGAGCCATTCTCGATACATCAGTAATGCCTAATTTTGATATATCATCACTTGCATCTTTCGTATAATTTCTAACCTGAGCTCTAATTGCATTAAGCCTGGGCTGTGTTTGTGCTCTTAACGCAGACTGAACAGCCTGACCTGCCTTTTCATAGTCATCTGACCGGCTACCGGTCAATAAGTCAAAATGATCTTCAAACGCATTAATATTCTCTTCTTCTCGCTGTCTTGCGGCTCTATCTGCTGCACGACTATCCGCTCTCGCGGTCGCTTCCTGATCAGCTATAATACGACCTTCAGATGTTTGGCCTGCGGATAATTTTAATCGTCTTTCAGATGAAGGAATATCAAATAACGTGTCTGCCTGTTGTTGAAGTGAGGCAGGTAATTCACTCTCAGGAATATCAACCGCATTTTCTAGCCTCTGCCTGTAGTTTTCTTCAGGCAGAGGACCAATTTGCTCTTGAATGATAGAGGCATCTTCCGCACCTTCTGTACCTGCTAGCTTTTTATTTATTTTGTCTTGAGCTTCCAGTGTTTTAGGGTTTTGGTAGTTTAAGATATCTTCAACATCTTTTCCTGTTAATCCACCCATTGAGCCCCTGACCGCTCGTTGAATACCAGCGACTGTGAATCCAGCCGCCAATGCTGCTACTCCTGCCTTTTGTCCTTCTTTTAGGGCTTCACTAAACACAGAGGCATCATGCGTACCTATCACCTTGCCCACGCCTAGTCTAAGCCCTTCGCCTGCTGCTGTACCCACTGCTGCACCCAATGCCTCAACAGGAACGGCTATAGGCGCACCTAATTTACTTGCCTTAGCGCCTGCTGCAATACTGCCTGCAACATCACCGACTAATGCCGGCCCTGTTTCTAAAACAGCCGCAATATCACCACCGGCAAGCCCTGTTTCATTAACAGATGTCCAGCGCATTTTATTGTCATCGGTTTTTTTTAAATATTCTATATCACCATTAGGTGCTTTCCTAACATCTGTTTCATAGCCTAATGCCTCTGACATATTCTCTTTCAAGAAAGTAGGCTGTTCACGATTTGGCACCGTAGACGCTAATGCTCTTATTTTTGCTGGTGCGCCTGTATAAATATCAACACCTTCATCGGCTCTTTCTTGTTTATCAATCGGTACATGTGGGAAAGCAAATTCACCGGTTTTTGTACTAAAACCTTCAGGATCAATTGCGGCTTGTCCTGGGGTTTGCTCAGCCAATAATCGGCTTTGCTCACTCCCTACACGGGTTCCAAATTGATTTTGTAAGTTTTTCTCTGTTAGCGTGCTAAAACCTTTATCAACTGGAACAGGTGTTGTGTCAATATTAAACTTGCCTTCAGTAGGCGAAAATGTACCTGCTTTTAATTGTCTAAGCGCGACTATCTGGCTATTTTTATCAGGCATAGATTGTATTTGCCTGAGAGAACGAATTATCTCATCTTTATTGGGCACCGATTTCTCTCATTAATCGTTGTATCTCTAAATCTTTTTCCTGATCAGTCGCTGTATCCAGGTCAAATTCTTTTGGACTTTCTTTTTTCTTTGGTGTAAATAAATTAGGCTCATACCCTTTAAACCGTTGTCCAAATATACGCTCCTGATCATTATAGGATGTAATATCTTCATCTCGACGATTATCCAATACAGATAAACGTGAAGCCCTGTCCGCACTTGAACCCAGCATGCTCTCGGCTGCTTGGTAGTCTTTATCTGTGACTCGGCCACCTTTATCGTTATCCTTAGCCATAATATAAGCAAGTTCTACTGTAGCTGCTTGCAATTGATCATTAATTACACCCGCTTTTCTTAAGCGCTTAAATAAAGTTGAATCAGGGTCTATTTGATTTAAATCAATTCTTCCATTATTAATAATCGGATCATCGCCGGTTGTTTGTCTAAACTGAGCCGCTGCACTATTTACTAGACCAATCGTCTTTCCTGTTATGCCGCCGACAAAATCTGGATTTTTCACCAATCCTTCAATAAAATCATAGCCTCTTAATTTCTTCTCAAGCCTTACTTGTGCATCTGCGCGTTCTACTTGTATTTTGCTCTTACCTGATTTAGTTAGATCGAAAGAACCAGGCTCACCTGTCTGTTGAGAAGTAATACCTCTTCCGACTTCTTTCCATACACCTTTTTTAGCATCCCATTCCTGGTTAACTCTTTCAGCACCTTCTAGCACTGTCCTCGTTGTTGGCGCTTTTTGTGTTTTACCAAATTGACTAATTAAACCATCCGCCCTTTGCTGATTCCATGTACCCGCGCG
>Ga0316207_10000871_pt1 | contig 42186 bp, 32 predicted proteins | sample 6weekpyrite_MG_FD_204943 | JGI IMG/M metagenome (GOLD analysis project Ga0316207, IMG submission 204943) | Microbial mat bacterial communities from mineral coupon in-situ incubated in ocean water Damariscotta River, Maine, United States -... | ecosystem: Environmental > Aquatic > Marine >... | reverse complement strand
GCTGAAGCGAGGGAATCGGCGCAGCCGACATAGCCTCCGGGAAAATGGTTTTGGGTACTTTTGCCGAAACAAAAGTACCCCGCCCGCCGGGGCGGGACCCGGCCCTTTGAAACTAATTACATAGTAAAGCTGCAGGAAACTTATCCAAACATCAAGGCCAGATCTTTCGCGGCCATGAGGCCGCTCCCACAAAAATCCAGTCGTTATCCCCGCCTCTGCCTGACCACCTCAAACAAACTCACACCTGTGGCAACCGAAACATTCAGGCTTTCGACCGTTCCCGCCATCGGGATATACGCCAGAAAATCACAATGCTCCTTGGTCAGGCGACGCATGCCTTCTCCTTCAGCCCCCATGACAATGGCTAACGGCCCTTTCAGGTCACAGTCATACAGGTTTTGGTCGCTTTCACCGGCAAGGCCCACCGTCCATAATCCGGCATCCTTGATATCACGTAATACGCGGGCCAGATTGGTGACCTGTATCAGTGGCACACGTTCGGCAGCACCACTGGCTACCTTTCTGACAGTGGCCGTCAGACCTGCCGCGCGGTCTTTGGGCACAACAACTGCATCCACACCCGCCGCATCGGCACTACGTAGACAGGCTCCCAGGTTATGCGGATCTGTCACACCGTCAAGCACAAGTAACAATGGTTGAGATGATTGCTGAATGATCTGCAGCAAGTCAGTTTCTGTGCCTGTCTTGCCAGGCAAAACACGAGCGGCAACACCCTGGTGTCGCTGCCCCCTGAATTTTTCATCGAGATAATCACGTGCCACTTTATTATAGGGCAGGCCGGCCTTTTTGATCAGCCCAAGAATGTTTTGCATACGATCATCATGCCGGTGGGCATCTATCCATATTTCCTGGATATCACTCGGTTGATACTTCAAAGCAGCTTCCAGGGCATGCATACCAATAATGGTCTCTGCTTGAGATTTCATTCAGTCAGGATTTCTTTTTTCGTTTTATTTTCTTTTTTATGGATGAAATAGCCCGTTTCACAATCGATTTTTTCTTGGCCTTTGGCTTGCTCTCAGTTTTTTTGCTGCTCGCCTTTTTAGCTGTTGTTTTTTTCTTCTTTGTTACTGCCTTCTTTTTCGCTACCGGCTTCTTCTTTGAGTTAGCGGTCGATTTTTTAGACTGCGATTTCTTTCCGCTTGTTCTCTTTTTCGCCACCTTCTTGCCACCGGTTTTCTTTTGCTTTGCAGTGGATTTTTTCGTTGTCGATTTCTTTTTGGACGAATTACCTTTTCTTTTCTTTTTAGCACCCGATCCGTCAGCCGAAGAAGTGCGTTTGCTTTTACCTGTATTTAATGATGTATGCTCGAGTAATGAAAAATCCATCTTGCGCTCATCCAGATCAACACGCACTACCTGAATGCGCACACGGTCACCCAGGCGGAATACCTGCGCTGTGCGCTCACCTACCAGACGGTGGCCACTGGCATCAAAATGATAATAATCGTTGTCGAGTTCCGTGACATGCACCAGACCTTCTACATAGATATCATTCAACTCAACGAATATCCCGAACGAGGTGACTGACGATATAACACCTTCGAATTCATCACCGACCTTGTCCTGCATAAACTCGCATTTAAGCCAGCTGACTACATCTCGCGTGGCCTCATCGGCACGACGATCGGTCATCGAACAATGCTCGCCCATTTGCAACATGGCTTCATGGTTATACGGGAAACTGCCCACCTTTTTATGCCGTAACATGTGTCGAATGGCTCGATGTGTCAGCAAGTCAGGATAACGCCGGATAGGCGAGGTAAAATGCGAATACGCATCCAGCGCCAGGCCAAAGTGTCCGTCGTTATCCGGAATATACTGGGCCTGCTTGAGTGAGCGCAGCAACACGGTTTGTATCAAATGAAAATCCACGCGCCCCTTGGCCTGCTCGAGTAATTCAGCATAATGCAGCGCATCAGGAACCTCACCACCTTTAAGCTGCAAGCCCAGTTCACCGAGAAACTCACGCAATTCGGCTACCTTTTCGCTATTGGGGTTTTCATGCACCCGGAACAAGCCGGAGATTTTATGCTTGAGCAGGAACCGCGCCGAACAGACATTGGCTGCTATCATGCACTCTTCAATCAGCATATGCGCATCATTACGTACCACCGGCACGATTTTTTCTATTTTACGGTCAGCGCTGAATACAATACGTGTCTCAGGTGTTTCAAAATCGATTGCCCCTCTTTCAGTGCGCTGCTGTCGCAAGACCTTGTACAGGTCATACAGGTTTTCCAGGTGAGGTACGAGCTCTGCATGCTCACTGCGCAAGGCCTGGTCATTATCAACCAGAATAGCCGCGACCTTATTATAGGTAAATCGCGCATGTGAACACATCACGGCTTCATGGAATCGGGAGCGCGTAATATTGCCCGACTGGTCGATATTCATTTCACAGACCATGCACAGGCGATCGACATGCGGATTCAATGAGCACAGACCATTAGACAGAATTTCCGGCAACATCGGTACAACGCGTTCGGGGAAATAGACCGAGTTACCACGATCCTCGGCTTCGATATCCAGCGCCGTATCGGGTGCGACATAATGCGATACATCGGCAATAGCAACATACAGGCGCCAACCGCCTCTGGTCGGTTCGCAGAAAACCGCATCGTCGAAATCACGTGCATCCTCACCGTCGATCGTCACCAATGGCATGTCTCGAAGATCCAGACGTTCTTGCTTATCCTTTTCGGCTACCTCAGGGCTCAAGCCTGCTGTATCCTGCGATACGGCCTCGGGCCAGTCTGATGGCAAACCATAGGAGCGAATCGCGACATCGATCTCCATCCCGGGGGCCATATGGTCGCCCAGAATTTCCTTCACTCGGCCAATTATCTGGCGCTTTTTACTGGGCTGCTGGGTGATCTCGGCAACGACAAACTGCCCATTGCTGGCGCCGGACGTCTGATCGCAAGGTATAATGATGTCCTGGCTAATGCGTTTATTGTCCGCCACCAGAAAACAGGCACCACTTTCACTGAAAAACCGGCCGACCAGTTGCTTGTTGGCGTGTTCCAGCACCTCTACAATGGCGCCTTCTGCCTTGCCTCGCCGGTTATAACCGACGATATGAGCCACCACCCGGTCACCGTGCATTACACGCGACATCTGCTTGGCAGACAAGAACAGGTCGTCACCGCCCTCATCCGGTACCAGGAAACCGAAACCGTCCGGGTGTCCTATGACACGCCCGCGTACCAGATCCAGCTTGCTTACAGGTGCAAACCCGCGTCTTGTGTAGATTATCTGTCCGTCCCGCTCCATGGCACGCAAGCGCCGCCGCAGACCTTCGAGCAGGTCCGGATCTTCATTTAACTGGAATATCTCGGCCAGTTGTTCACGGTTAAGCAGCTTTCCGTGTTCTTCGAGACATTGGAGAATATACTCACGGCTGGGGACCGGATTTTCGTATTTTTCGGCCTCAACAGCCGCCTGAGGATCATCCAGATAGAGAGAGCCTGATTTTGATTTCTTTTTCATGGGCTTATTTTACACTACTGGCGCAGAATAAATTGACATTTTTCATCCCAACAGGTAAATTTCGCTTCCTCGGGGCAAACTTGTTCCGATATACCACAAAATGCCGAGGTGGTGAAATTGGTAGACACGCTAGCTTCAGGTGCTAGTGGGGGCAACCCCGTGGAGGTTCAAGTCCTCTCCTCGGCACCATTTTTATAGCCCCAGTAACACCGTCATACTCTCCTGCACTTATTACGATCAACAGCTTATCTGACGCTTTATACACCAGCTGGCTGTATGACCTTTATCCCCGGATCGGATTTTTGCTGAAATTACCCTGAGTAGGCACTGATGGTGATTTCATGTAAAGTGATAATCATTGATTTTGAATAGATTAGACCGCTGTTTGTTTTGGTTTCAGGAATAACATACTGACTTCCCGGCAAAAAGACCTGAGAATAATCATTGGATATTTGTAACAGGCCTATTGTACTGACCAAAATCATTCCAGGAAAGGTGCCCTGATGAGTGACGATCCTACATGGAGCTTTGATGTTACGGCCACAGGGTGGTTGATCGTCTTTGCTACGTTATTCATTTTGTCTGTTGTGGGTACTGCGATTGCATTTCAGTCACGTAAATCATTCAGAAAAGAGAATGATCACCCTGCGAAACCGGCTTCCAAATCAGAAGACTGGCATACTGAAAGCACAGAAACAATCTTCGAATCGCTCAATACATCCCCAAACGGACTACCAAAAGAAGAAGCAAGTGAGCGGCTTGCCAGGCATGGACCAAACCGGCTTCCCGAGCCAAAATCGCGCGGTCCGTTAGTGCGATTTTTTTGTCAGTTCCACAATGTATTGATCTATGTATTGATAGCAGCAAGCGCTATCACCGCCATGCTGGGGCACTGGGTAGATGCCAGTGTCATCCTGGGTGTGGTGCTTATTAATGCAGTGATCGGATTCGTGCAGGAGGGCAAGGCCGAGGATGCATTGAGAGCAATACGGCAGATGCTTTCACCTAACGCAATGGTTATGCGTAATGGCCGACAAATGACGATCCAGGCTGAAGCACTGGTACCTGGCGATATCGTCATGTTGCAATCAGGTGACAAGGTGCCAGCGGACCTTCGCCTGTTCCGGATCAAGGGGCTGCAAATACAGGAGTCGGCCCTGACGGGGGAGTCAATGGCCGTGGAAAAGATCACCGACCCCGTCGCACGGCAGTCAGTGATCGGCGATCGGCGCTGTATGGCCTATTCGGGTACCCTTGTCACCCATGGACAGGGGGCAGGTGTGGTGGTTACGACCGGCGCACAAACCGAAATAGGCCACATCAGTATACTGGTATCGGAAGTGGAATCTGTGACGACTCCCCTGCTCCGCCAGATGGCCCAGTTTGGGCGCTGGCTCACTGCAGCCATACTGGCGATTGCTGTGGCCACCTTCGCATTCGGCGTATTGCTCCGCGATTATCTCATTGCCGAGATGTTTCTTGCTGCAGTAAGCCTGGCGGTTGCGGCAATCCCCGAAGGGCTACCCGCGATCATGACCATCACACTGGCTATCGGTGTGCAGCGTATGGCGCGGCGGAATGCCATTATTCGTAAGCTGCCTGCTGTCGAGACCCTAGGTGCAGTAACGGTAATTTGCTCCGATAAAACCGGCACCCTGACCCGCAATGAAATGACCGTACGTACAATTGCAACCACCAACAATCGATTTGATCTTGGCGGCACGGGTTATGATCCACACGGAGCGATATCGCTGGCGAACAGGGATGTACTTCCGGAAGAGCGCCCTCTTTTACAGGAAGTAGTTCGCGCTGCGGTACTTTGTAATGATGCTTCACTGGAACACAATAATAGTCAATGGTTGGTTCATGGTGACCCTATGGAAGGGGCGTTGCTGATAGCAGGCTTAAAAGCAGGGTTAGATATCGAGGTAGAGAGTAAACACTACCCGCGTACCGATCTCATCCCCTTTGAATCGGAGCACCGCTTTATGGCAACGCTCCATCACAGTCACATGGGTGACGCCTTTATCTATCTTAAAGGTGCGCCTGAACGTGTATTGGAAATGTGTACTCATCAGAGAGTCGTTGATGATGACCAACCACTGAATAAAAATCACTGGCTGGATCGTATTGAAGAAATGGCGCAGCAAGGTCAGCGTGTGCTGGCGATTGCGGTCAAGCCGGTACGAAATGACCAAATGGAACTCAGTTTCAGTGATGTGGAAAACGATCTGACGTTACTTGGCCTGTTTGGCTTGATTGACCCTCCTCGCGAGGAGGCCATTGAGGCGGTAAAAAGCTGCGCCATGGCAGGAATCCGCGTGAAGATGATCACCGGCGATCACGGCGCCACCGCACGAAACATTGCCCGGCAACTGAAACTCGTTAATACCGATGACGTACTCACTGGACAAGACCTGGAGTTAATGAGTGAAGATGAGCTGCGACAACATGTGCAGGATGTTGATGTGTATGCGCGCGTCAACCCGGAACATAAGCTTCTTTTAGTAAAAATACTACAGGAGCTGGGGTTGATTGTGGCGATGACGGGTGATGGCGTTAATGATGCGCCTGCCTTGAAACGTGCCGACGTAGGTACCGCAATGGGCCACAACGGCACGGAAGCTGCCAAGGAAGCCGCCGAAATGGTTCTGGCCGATGATAATTTCGCTTCAATCGCACACGCCGTGGAAGAAGGACGCACGGTTTACGACAACCTCAAAAAGGCCATCCTTTTTATTCTTCCGACTAATGGTGGCGAGGCACTGATCATCCTTGCTGCCATCTTGCTTGGTTTTCATCAGCTACCATTAACGCCTGTGCAGATACTCTGGGTAAATATGGTGACGGCGGTCACCTTGGCCCTTTCGCTGGCGTTTGAACCTCCGGAACAGAATGTCATGCAACGTCCACCACGCGACGCCCATGAACCAATGCTGACAACCCATCTTGTTTGGCGCATTGTATTTGTCTCCGTCATACTCATGAGTGGAACATTCGGGCTTTTTATTTGGGAGAGGGAGCAAGGTGTCAGTATTGAGCATGCACGAACTGTCGCCGTGAACACCCTGGTCATGTTCGAGATATTTTATCTATTCAACTCGCGTTATATCACGGCTCCGGTATTTAACCGGAATGGATTCACGGGTAACCGCTATGTGTTGATTGCCATTGCGGTTCTTATCATCTTTCAATTAGGTTTTACATACCTTGCACCTATGCAATCCTTGTTTGGAACAACAGCAATCGACTTCAGTATATGGTTGCGCATACTGCTGGTCTCCTCCAGCGTATTGTTTTTGGTTGAACTGGAGAAGTGGTTTGTGCGGTATCTGGAACGTAGTAAATAGCGTTTCCCATGATACATCAGAGGAAGAAATGACTGCCTACGTGGAACAAATTACGTCGGGATTTCAAATCCCGAGATATTGACTTTCCTGGCTACTAGCCACTCGCTACCAGCTACTGTGTTTATGGCACGTTCCAGCCATCGAGCATAGCTCTCCGGCGTTCGCTTCACGCGAAGCGGTGCTTCGCTAAAAACGTTCAGCTCACCCAGAGAGATCGAACTGCTTATTTTATACGTCGGGACTTCGAATCCCGAGATTTTGACTTTCCTGGCTACTAGCCACTCGCTACCAGCTACTGTGTTTATGGCACGCCCGGAGAGATTCGAACTCCCGACCCACAGGTTCGAAGCCTGTTGCTCTATCCAGCTGAGCTACGGGCGCTTAGCACATGAGTATCTTATCATTGCCTCGGTCATTAATAAATTAGAACTTGTTGTTTATACCTGATTTGCTATCGAACTTGTGGGAGCGGCCCCATGGCCGCGATAAATGAAAGGAACGTGCTAACAAACAACTCTGCCCCTGAATTCACACGACTGCCAGCTTTTTTATTAACCATATGTACCCAGCCTTCGATCATCGCGGCCATGGGGCCGCTCCCACAAGTCAGAAAACCTCGTTCATTACCTCAACTAACCGATCAAAGTCTTGCTGACTCAATCGATTTATACCCGCTGCCGCTTTTCTGCCACCACCGGTTTCAAACTGACGGCACACGTCATCTGCACCCGTTTTATTTGCCAGTGGCGCGCGTACACTCACAACATAGCTACCATCTGACTGGACAGACAATATTGCATGGGCCCTGTCCGGGTGTTGTTGCGCCAACTGATTGGCATAGACGCCACTCACACGCCTTGACCATTTTTCATCGGGTAAGATGTAAACGGCAAAACTGTCGTTTTCGCTTTCGGGTTTCATGGCCCCGGCATTGTGCATGTCTGAATTAAACCCCTGCTCCAGCACATCAAAGGCGGGTGACTCATTGATGAATGAAAACGGGTCTTCGTGGGGCTGAACCAGTCGATATAAATCTGCTGGCGGGTAGTACAAGTCATCCAGTGAGCCACCGTAGCCATTATAATTAAGGTATGTCCCTAATGATTTGAGCTGGTTGATCTGGCCTTCCTTTAGCGTGAGCGGTTCTGCCACCCTTGCTGCCGATTCGAACAGATTGTCACCAAATGCCGCGACGACCGCCCATGGTAAATACTTGCCTTTCAGGTAGCCGTTTACCAGTAACCCGGTGCAAACGTCAGCCGAGGTATTGATGTGCGCTTCAAGATGATCATGTTGTGGTATTTCACCCGCAAAATGATGATCAAAATACCGGATGCTCGCACCTGCATTGAGTAAGCTCTGTAGCGGCTCCCTGTTTTTATCAAGGGAGATGTCCAGAACCGTGATTTCATCTCCGGCATGTGCCTCAACCTGCTTGAGCAGGCTGATATCACGCTTGACCCCTGTCACCAGCTTGCTATCAAGCGGGTTGTCCAACCTCAGCTGATGCAAGGCACAAATACCATCGGCATCACCGTTAAAAACATCTATGTTCGCCATATTGGGTCACCTGTAAGGTAGGAGCGACCCCATGGTCGCGATTTCTATAATCTGTTTCAATATCGAACTCAGAACTGCGAAAAATTAGTATATAACACACTGTATTTCAACTATTTTCAGTGCTATCCTACCTGACATGTGAGCAACAATACAGTACGGGGTTACAAAAAATATCATGAGCAACTCTGATGACAAAAGCACGAATGTTGTCTGGCACCATGCCACGGTTACACGTGAACGCCGCGAAGAACTACACAAACATAAAAGTGTCGTTCTCTGGTTTACCGGCCTCTCCGGGGCAGGCAAATCAACCCTCGCACATGCAACCGAAGAACAACTGCACCAGATGGGCTGCTCCACCTTTGTACTGGACGGAGATAATGTCCGACACGGCCTGTGCGGTGACCTGACCTTCTCGGATGAAGACCGCAAAGAGAATATCCGTCGCATTGGCAATGTCGCCAAACTCATGATGGAGTCCGGCGTCATCGTGCTTACAGCCTTCATTTCCCCATTCCGCTCAGACCGTGAACTGGTCAGAAACATGATGCCGCATGGCGAGTTCATTGAAATATTTTGTAACACCGACATATCGGTTTGTGAACAGCGCGACGTCAAAGGGCTTTACAAAAAAGCCCGTGAAGGCCTGATCAAGGAATTTACCGGTATCTCCTCTCCATACGAAGAACCGAAAAAGCCTGAGATAATGGTAAGGACGGGTAAAGACAGCCTGGAAGACTGCGCTGAACAGATTATCGGGTTTCTGAGTGAACGTGGCGTTATTGAGCGTCGTAGCGAGCCAAGGGACTGATTTTCTACTGGGTCGATCGATACAGCCAGACATACCCTGGCCTTACGATGCACCCCCGCCGATCTGACGTAACACCCGCATCACGTACCACGCCCGCTTAAGTGCCCAGAAGAATAATCCCAGCAGGCCAATGTAAGTCCAGAACATGATCCAGGTAGGTATTCCCGCTTTATAACCGACAATACCGATAAATGCCATAATGATCTGCGCTATAATGATAATCCCCAGAGTTTTCCGATTGCTGTACCCGGCTGCCTGAAACACATGATGAAAATGATCCCTGTCAGGCCGGAATGGCGAATGACCTTTCAGCATTCTTCTGAACATAATACTGACAGTATCAAACAAGGGAATGGCAAAAATATACAAAGCGGTAACGGGAGACATGACTGCATCTGGCCCCTGGCATAAAACGGTAAAGTACCAGGCAAGCGCAAAACCCAGAAACATACTACCGGCATCTCCCATAAACACACAGGCACGAGCCTTACCGAAAAATGGCAGATTCAAAAACAGGAAAGGCAACAGGATTACAATAAATAACAAAATCATACTGGCTTCTGGTCGACCGGCCTCTACCGCCAGATAATACATCGCCACAAATGAGACCAGACTGACGCTACCGGCCAGACCATCGATGCCGTCGGCCATATTGAGCGCATTGATAACACCAATGACCGCAAACACACTAAAAGGTATCGCCCAGTCACCCAGAAGGATATCGCCATTATTTAACAGGTTACCCAGGTTACTGATGACATGGCCGGCTGTTGCGGTCATGATCAATGCCGCCAGCAACTGTGCTGCAAAACGCATGCGCACGGCCGTTTCCTGGTAGTCATCAAGCACACCGATACCCACCAGGACAATTGAGGCAAACAAAAAACTGCGAACATCCGCTGTTGTTTCAGGCATGGTTAGAACGGCTAGAATATACGCAATACACATCGCAACACCGCCAATAAGCGGTATCTCGCCGGTATGCTTCTTGCGCCCTGCCGGTTTGTCTACCAGGCCGATACGGCGGGCAAATGGAATCAAAAACCAGAGCGCGACAAATGCGCCAACAAAGGCCATCAAGTAACTATGCATTAACTACTAAACCTCAATTTCAACCTAGCCACCCCAGTTTAGATTATATTATGACCTGTCAGTATCAATAAAATCAATTGAGGCATAAAATACAGCTTAATATATGGCTACCTAAATATAACAGTATACCAAAATTACGCCTTCACAAAAATCTATACATCCCTGAAATCATCCTGGTGTTCCAGAAACCAATCATAGGTATCACGCAAACCTTCTTCTAATCGAGTTTTAGCATACCAACCCAGGCTATTCAATTTAGCAACATCAACAAGCTTTCGAGGTGTCCCATCTGGCTTTGTACTATCGAACAACAACTCACCCTCAAAACCAACCACATCCTTTATCATGCTGGCAACATCTTTAATGGATATATCGTCACCCACACCAATGTTGACCGCCTCTTCGTCAGAATAATTTTCCATTAAAAATAATACGGCATCAGCCAGATCATCGACATGCAGAAATTCGCGTCGAGGGCTACCTGTACCCCACACCGTCACACTCTTGTCTTTATTGATTTTAGCATCATGAAAGCGCCGTATTAAGGCGGGTAAAACATGAGAATTTTCCAAGCCGAAATTATCACCCGTTCCATATAAATTGGCTGGCATAATTGATATGGCATCAAAACCATATTGCCTTCGATATGCCGCACACATTTTCAGGCCCGCAATCTTGGCTATGGCATACCACTCGTTAGTGGGTTCCAGTGGACCCGTTAGCAAGTATTCTTCCTTGATAGGCTGGGGCGCCATTTTGGGATAGATGCAGGTTGACCCCAGGAAAAGTAATTTTTTACAGTTGTTGCGATAGGCCGCGTCGATCACATTGGTCTGGATTTGAAGGTTGTCACGAATAAAATCGGCAGGGTAAGTATCGTTGGCATGAATACCGCCCACCCTGGCCGCCGCCAGAAAAACATAGTCGGGTTTTTGTTCAGCAAAGAAATCATTTACGGCTTGCTGGTTTTTTAGATCCAGCTCAGCACTGGTTTTCAACAGGATATTTTTATAACCCTGCTTTTTCAGTGCTCTGACAATGGCGCTGCCCACCATGCCCCGATGGCCGGCAACATAAACACGGGCATCTTTATTCATGGTAATTATAGGATTTAAACCCTTCCCGCTTGCATAGCTCGTCACGTTCGGCATCTTTCAGATCTTCACGCACCATCTCAGCTACCAGTTCATCAAATGTGATTTTAGGCACCCAGCCCAGCTTTTCTTTGGCTTTGGTTGGATCACCTAAAAGCGTTTCTACTTCAGTCGGCCTGAAATAACGGGGGTCCACTGCAACAATACAATTGCCTGTAGATTCATCATAGCCTTTTTCATCCACCCCCTCACCTTCCCAGCGTATTGTCATACCCAGCTCTTTCGCAGCCGCATTCACAAAATCGCGTACCGAATACTGTACTCCTGTTGCAATAACAAAATCTTCAGGCACTGCCTGTTGCAACATCAGCCATTGCATTTCGACATAGTCCTTAGCATGTCCCCAGTCACGTTTAGCATCCAGGTTCCCCAGATACAAACAATCCTGGAGCTGGAGCTTGATACGGGCCATTGCGCGCGTTATTTTTCGTGTTACAAATGTTTCACCTCGAATCGGCGATTCATGATTAAAAAGAATACCATTACAGGCATACATCCCATATGCCTCACGATAATTCACTGTAATCCAGTAGGCATATAATTTTGCTGCTGCATAGGGTGAACGGGGATAAAACGGCGTCGTTTCTTTTTGCGGAATTTCCTGCACCTTGCCATACAACTCAGAGGTAGAAGCCTGGTAATATTTTGTTTTCTCGGTCAAGCCGGATATGCGTATTGCCTCAAGCGCCCTTAAGGCGCCCATACCCACCGAATCAGCAGTATCCTCTGGCGTTTCAAATGAAACCGCCACGTGACTCTGAGCAGCAAGGTTATATACCTCGTCTGGCTCAACTGACTGGATAATACGAATCAGGCTGGTTGAGTCTGTCATATCACCGTAGTGGAGAATGAAATTACGATTGGATATATGAGGGTCTTGATACAGATGGTCAATTCTATCTGTATTAAATGAAGATGAGCGCCGTTTTATGCCATGAACCTCATATCCTTTTCTGAGAAGAAATTCAGCGAGGTATGCACCATCTTGTCCTGTTATTCCTGTGATTAACGCTTTTTTCATAAAGTGCTTCCTTTATTTGTGATAATTACAGGCAGTTATTTCCCAGCAGCATGTACTATTACTTTTAACATTTCATTTGCAAGATACTTTCGATCATATGCTTTTGCAGTCGTTATACATGCATCTCTATAGTCACCATATAAATTATTATTTTTATGAAGCTTTTTCAAGCTTTCCACTAATTCATCTTCATTTTCTGGCTCAAATGTCATACCAACATGATTATTATTAACAATTTCAGCAGATTCGCCCTGAACACCTAACAAAATTGGTATACCCATTCCCATACTTTCAAATAATTTAGAAGGTATGACGCTTTTAAATAAATCTGTTTTTTTGAGATGGATAATAGATGCGTCTAGTAATGACCAATAGCGTGAAACCGCCTCCTTGTCTACACTGTCTATAAAAATAATATTCTTCAGTTTTTTCTGCTTTGCTTCCTGCAACAGTGCTTTTTTGTTTGCTCCATCACCTAGCAGTACGAGTTTGATATTTATCTCACCTGACTCACTCTGTAATTTTTCAGCAGTACGCAATAATGTGTCAAGAGCATGTGCCATTCCATGCGTACCTATGTAACCCGCTACAAAACTATCCTTCAACTGATACTGCGACACCAAATCTTCATCTTTTTCGACTGGATAGAAACGCTCCAGGTCAACACCATTTGTTATCACATCTATTTTATCTACTTCAACCCCATTTTTTACCAATACGTTTTTAAAGGAATTAGTTACAGATACTATTCGCTTGGCCTTTCTGTAAAGAAAATACTCTATCTTTTCCAACACACGGATCAGAAAAGAATCCTTCATAGCACCTACTGTTTTTATAGATTCAGGCCATAGGTCTCTCAACTCAAAAATAAATGGTACAAATTTATATCTACTCACAATATATGCAGCACATGCAGTGAAAAATTGTGGCGAAGTACCAACGACGACATCTACCTTGCGCACAAAAGGAGCTGCTAAAACACTCATAAACATATAGCTCAAATAATCAAGGATGCGTTTTACAAATCCTTCATTAGCTGCAATATAACTCCATACTCTAATAACCCTGATGCCATCAATATCTGCAGATTGCCAAATCTTGTTTTGGTAGCCTTCATACACATGCCCCTTTGGGAAATTAGGTGCGCATGTGATCACAGTAACTTTATGTCCAGACTTTACCCATTCTCGGCAATGTTCAAATGTTCTGCTAGCCGGCGCATTTACCTCAGGCGGGAAATTATCTGTCAGAAAAAGAATATGCACTTCATTCCCAATTTAAGGTTGTTACCACGTGAGACTCTAAAAATTCCAGACAAATGCACTGATTGGGAATTGATACACCAAATTCCGGATGATAACTGCTATCCATAATACGGATGTTAGCATTTATGGCTTCAAACGTTATCTGTTTATTTTGACAATAAATATGAATACATTCGCCAGCATCAATTCTTTCTATTTTAATATCCGGGTGGAAATAGAAATAAGCTGATGCTGTTTCCCATTTCCCATCCAACTGATCCATGATTGTAATTTTATCCTGTGTCACTTCCCATTTTCGAGTATGTGTTGGCTTACCGGAAAGACGATGATAACCATCATGAGAACATTTTACAGATACACTTTCAGCTTCTCTACATATTGCAAGCCCGAACGGTTTTGCCCTTCTGGCAACACGGAAGCCACTCCAAACTTCGGATGAATTTTGCCCATTAATCACAACGGTATTATGCGCAGATGTGCCTCTCTGTCGCAGTCTTTCTTCACTCACTCCATAGCATGATGTACCAGAGTTTACTAATACTCTTTTACTATAAATAGACATCTCGAAAGATAAGGTGTCCGCATGCGCATGCCCAGGGAGGTAATCTGGACCAATAGGGGCTACATCAAGCAACGCGCTGACTGCACCAAGCTTTATTCTCACGTATCCACTATCTTCTAAGTGCACTATTTCATTATTGTTTTCAAGAATGGGCTCAAAACCTAGCTCATGCGCGTAACGTTCCAGCTCAGCTGGCGATGGTGCAATACACATTGCCGAATCATTAAACAGGCTTATCTCTCCATCAGGGTGGCACATTAAGTCCAACCAATGCCTCATATTATTTACAGAATCCGTGTTTCTTTCCATAAGATCATTTAGTTCATCTGATCTAGATCCCGTATACGTTCCTGCTAAATTGATAATATCCAACATATCTTCCAACGCTAACGCATGATACATGGTACTACGTTCGAATTGACCCCCATCTTTCAGAATTTGCTCTGAAATTTGCAGGCCAAGTATAGCAAGACCTTTAGAAAACCAATTATCTGCTTCCTCACCATCAAAAAACAAGCCTGCAAACAACAGCGCTTTGGCATTTGCAAAAAGATGGTTACCTAGAAGGTGGTATTCAAGGCGCTTGGCTAGCCAACGGGTTTGTATTGCAAGGCTTTGGATGCACTCTGATCCAAGTTCATTCCCAGTGAGCGCCCATTTGATCCAGTTTACAATCCTTAGTGAAGTTGGATACGGCTCCCAGCCTGTATCTGAAACAGGTGGATTTTCTTCCACCCATCGATCAAGTAATTCTCGATGCCAAATCTTCCTAGATGCCGAATCTGACGCATTCAGATCATCAAAGTAATGCAAGTTATACAGCCAGAGCTTATCTATATTTTTGTTATACCAGGATTCTGAATTTGAAATTACATGCTTTTGATTTAGAAAATTAAATTTATCTATGCCATATATACTAGGTTTACGCTTACATGGAATTATCCAACTGTCTTTTTTTTCTCTTAAAGCGGGTGGCGATGACATATCTGGTTGAGGTTGGTATAACCTGTGCCATAATCGCCTATAAAACTGCCTTGGCTTAAGATAACGAAGAGTATGGTAGTAACGCGATAGCGACACCTTCTTACCCTCTAAGTGATTCCGATACCTCAATTGATATACGTGAGCTTTCCATCACTTCATCATAGGGTATTGGGGCTTCTTTACCATCTCGAATCGATTCAATAAATTCACGGGCGCAAGCGTATTGACCTTTATCTTGCTTCATGAGCTTCATTTTATTAAAGCCCGTCCAGTCGAATCCTTTTAACACGCGATAATTATCCATTTGCAGAACTGCATTATCGCAAAATACCTCAATCCTTTCTTTGGGGAAAGACGGTCCGCCATTAGCCAAATAATGTATTGAGCCAAAAGAACCATCTTCAAATGAAAGAGTAATAGTTACCTTATCATTCCTCACATCCACACCATACACATCTCCCATCATCATAGACTGATGGCCAACAATCGGATACCCAATCAAAAAACGCATCAAATCAATAAAATGGCAACCTTCACCAATTATCCTACCGCCACCTACCTCCATATCCTGAACCCAATGCTCTGAAGGTATGGCTCCGGCATTTATCGTCATAACGATTGATTTTGGTGAGCTATGAACATCAAGCAGTTCTTTCATTTTTACAATATGTGGCGCAAAACGGCGGTTAAATCCAACCATTAATCTACAGCCATCATTCTTCATTGACTCTTTATAGACATTATCAATTGCCTCTAATTCATTTAAAGTAAGTGCGAGAGGTTTTTCTACAAATATATTTTTTCCTGCGGCCAACCCCGCAATGACTTGCTCTGCATGTATATTGTGTCGTGTAACAATCGCTATTGTATTAATATCATTGTTCTTCCACAGATCGCTTAATTCTGTTGATGCTGTTTTGAAGTCATTTTTCTTTCCGTGATGAACTCCACTTACACCTCCACTTGTCACCAACGTATCCAGGACAGCGCCGCCATCTTTAAAGGCTGGAATCAATGTTCGTGATGCATAATTACCAGCACCAATAAAACCCACACAAGGTAAGGACGGATCTATTTCAACCCTATCATGCTTTTCCTGCAACAAAGATACAGATGAATTACGCAGCTCACGATCACTCTTTTTTGGATACTCAAGAACAATTCCTAAAGCAGTTGAATCATCTAGTAATTTATATGCTTCAATAGAATTTTCTATAGTGAAACGGTGTGTAATAAGCGTCTTAATGTCTAATACACCACTTGCCATCATATCTAATACAGCTTCGAAATTACGTTGCTCCGTCCAACGTACAAATCCAACGGGGTAATCCTGCCCTTCTTCCTCATATGTTGGATCATAACGTCCAGGACCATACGAAGCAGATACCTGAAAACTGATTTCCTTTTTGAAAAAATCATCACGGCGTAAATTTAAACCAACAACACCCACCAATACTATACGGCCACGCTTGCGGCACATTTCTGCAGACTGATGCATAATTTCATCAGATTTTGATGCAGCGGTAATCAATACCCCATCCACACCTCGGCCGCGAGAAAAACGATTTGCAGCGATTACCGGATCTTCCCCTTTGGATAGATCAACCACTTCTGCGCCGAATTGTTTAGCCAGCTCACACTTACGGCTATCCATGTCTACACCCAGGACCCTGCAGCCATTTGCACGCAACATTTGCACGCAGATCAAGCCAATTAGTCCAAGCCCAGTAACAACAATCGATTCCCCTAATGTAGGTTGAATAAGACGAATCCCCTGTAGTCCAATAGCCCCAAGCACGGTAAACGCAGCAGACTCATCGTCAACATCATCGGGTATTTTTACACACAGGTTTTTAGGGACACGTACAACTTCTGCATGATTGCCATTTGAGACTACCCTATCACCTATATCGAAACCTTCAGCACACGATTCTAGTACTACCCCTGCATTGCAATAGCCCAATGGTAATGGCTGATCCAACTTGGACCTTACCGCATCAATGGTTGGCATTAGCCCATCAGTTTTTACTTTAGCAAGCACCTGCTTAACCTTATCTGGTTGCTGTCTTGCCTTATCAATGAAATTCGCTTTCCCAAAGTCAATCAACATCCTTTCTGTGCCTGCTGATACCACGGTATTTCTACTGGCAATCAAAAGATTGCCAGTCTGATTTTTTGGTGCTGGCACTTTTACGAGTGATGTTTCACCATTCGACAGATTTTGTAAAATTTGTTTCATATTCTTTTAAGATCACTATTTAGGTTTAGTTTTTTTGTTCCAATTTTTCCCATGCCTGCTTAAATGAGAAATTTGATTCATTAGTGGCGCTTTTTACCATATCCATAATATGCAGCATGAGCAAGCTTGACGTAATCACCTCATCCCACTTACGTTGATTCATTTTTTCAAAAGGTTGCATCAATGCTGCCACATGCCCAACATCTTTCGGCCAGTACCTTTTATTTACCAACCTCTCATCTTGCCAGATGCTCATCCGACGGAAATCATCTATTTTACAGATTGTTTCTCCTTGCTGCAGATTGATCGTTTCATTGATCCCTTCAAATGGTTCACAACGAGCAGTCAATACAATAACCACCAGATCTCCTCTTGAGCTTGTCATGGTAATCGATAAATCGTCATCTCTTGCATCAGGATTGCTGAATGCCAATTGAATTGCCCACTCATCAGGCAATGAACCCCATGATAAAATATGCACCATAAGGTCCAACCAATGGCCAATATTACCACAAACACGCGTACCTTCTTCAGGATTACGATACCAATGATCCGCAGGTATCATATGCCCGCTTATGAAACAATTCATGGAAATCGGCTCGTCGCTTATCGGAGCATATTTTTTTAGATCCATTACTGCCTTTGAAAAAGGTCTATTATAACCCGCATAAATCACTGTATCATCTGCCTTGCTGATAGAATGTAGTTTGGTTAATTGCTCCATGGAGACAGCAATTGGCTTTTCTACATATACAACTTTGCCTGCATTTAAAGCACTTATAGCGTAGTCTGTATGTGAGGCATGGTTTGAAACTATGTAAACATACTTGATTGCCTGATCTGAAAAAATATCCTCAGCCCTGGTAGAAGCTGAAGGTATCCCATAAAAATCTGCAAAACTCTGGCTGGCATTATCGTCAACATCAAAACAGGCTGCAAACCTGTTACCTATTTTCTTTTTCAGGGAATATCCGATCGTTGCAAAGGAAAATTGACCGCAACCTATAACACCTATCTCACGCTTTTTACTGATACTGAAAAGCGAAAGTATTTTTAGCCCTGCCCTGGCACGGCCTACGACCTTGAATAACGTCTTCCCAAATCCGTAAATTCTTATAAACCTTGTTACTTTCTTAACACTTCTCATGGCCAACTGTGAATATTAAATAGAATACTTGTTATAAATAGGGTCAATAATAAAAGATAATTGTCTCAAATATGCTTACTTCTCATTCTCTGCTTGGCTTTTCCTCCTCATTTAAAGAAGATTAAAACATTACCAATGTAAGCATTTTAATTTCAATACATGATTCAATTATAAGGTCATGCCGAGGCAACTAAGGAATATATTATACATTATATTTAACTCTGCTCGCCCGCTGCGTGTTTAATTATCCTTTCATAAATTTCCTTGTGCTTTTTCGCAACTGCCTTAACATCTAATTCCTTTTCAGCAACTTCCCTGGCCACTTGACCATATCCATCCCTAAGCTCTTGATTATCTATCAACTTTAAAGTCCTATCGCACAGGGCATCAACATCCTTTACAGGCACAATATCGCCGGAGACTCCATTACCGATATACTTATTAACAGAACCAACATCCGTGGTAACCACTGCCTTTCCCATAGACATGGCTTCCCATATAGCTGTAGGGCTAGCTTCAGAAATCGACGTAAATACACAAATATCTGCAGAATCCAGAAATTTAACCACATCATCAACCAGCCCATGAAACTCGATATAGTCTTCCACCCTCAACTCAGTCACCAGCTCTTTAACCATATTGCTGTATATTTGATGACTGCGTAGTTCTGCTCCGGCCACCTTAAACCGTACCTGCGGATATACTTTATGTATACAGGCTGCCATCCTGACAAAATACTCAACTCCTTTTGTAGGGTTAATGCCAGACAGAGATACGACAGTTAACTTTTCAGAATCTAAATTCACTTCATTGCCAGAAGGTGAAAATTTTTCAGTATCTACCGGCGCATTGATTTCTGAGAAAGGTCTACCTTTAATTTCACTATTATCCAGGTAGTAATCAAAAACCCTTTGACCAGCAACTATAAAACCTTTGGCACAAAAACCTTGAGTTGCTTTAAATGCACGGTATACCAATGAACTCATCATGGTATCATTAAGATGCCAAACCAGTGGAATGCCTGATAATTTAGCCGCAATAGCCACTTTAAATTGATATGAACCGTTAGCATGTATAATGTCAAAATGATTTTTTTTAAAAAAACTGGAGAGTACCCATATTTCCCACAAGAACCGTAGCGCGTATCTGATAAGTACTTTCCTCTCCTTAGTCAACCTTGTTATATTTAATGACGTACATTTTACGCCTCCTTGCTTCAAATTTTGTGCGAATACTTCCGAGTCCATCACTGGATATACAACATGCGTGTCAACATTGTGATTTTGAAGCGCTACAGCGACTTGTGTAATCCTTCTTTGCGGACCTCCAAATCGCCCTTCTTCAGCTACATTACAAACTTTTATTGTTTTATCCATTTCACGCAAATAATCACTACTTATCAAAATGATTTCTTTTTAACTATGTCGGTTAATTTTCTCAAGAGGATCAAATGATCTTACTCATTTACCCAGCTATTATCATTCTCATAACCTAGCTTAACTAAACCATCACCCGCATAAGACATAAATAGTTGCTTAGCATCTTTAGTGAAGTGATTTTTCCAATCTCCTACCACACCCTTTCTCAAGAAGGATTTTTTATTTTCGCTTCCTGCCTTCCTACCTGCAAGCTTCTCAAAAGAATGGTTATCTACAATGTTCACCACTCTCTCTAAATCTATTTTCATGCTAGATAGCGAATGAGCAATTCTATTTAATTCATCTACAGGCTTTTCTCTAAGATCTTCGTATTTAACATGCACACAATTCTTACAGTCAGCCCATTTACCTACAAACTCTATCCATGACATTCGTGGATGCTTCTTTGTTTCATACACGTACTCCATGAATGCAGGTAGATTTTCCCGTATATTATCATAGTCAGAAAATTGCAAATCTGCTCTACATTGATCAACAAGAGGTGCATTACCCCGATCATTATAAAAAAGTGAATGATAGTACTGAGAAACAAGTATATCTCTTCCATCTCTCCAGACTATAAGAACATTGCGCATATTCCATGAATGCATCATGTGACCATGCATGACACATGATTTAAGCATAGGCAATCTATTGCGAGGAAAAGGAACGTTTAGCGCATCGCTTAACATATCTGCTACCCAACTTCCACCAGATTTGGGATACTCATTCACTATATATAAAGGAAAAAGATTACTGGCAAGATGGGACATACTATAGCGCACCAACCCATTAAGTTTAAACCAAAATACATTGTTTTTTTGCTTAATCATACTTATTATTTATCACGTTTAATAATTTATGTGCTACTTTTATTAGAATAATCTATTCATATTATTCTGTGCTATTAAGGTTTCTAATTATTGCTTTTTGATTAAAGAATTTGATTTTATATAAAATATAAATAGGTAAAAACACCAATAAAATTGGCTTAATAATTGTAATCAATTCATACCAAAAACCGCGAAACAGAAAAGCTAGTAAAAATAACCCGACCACCCTTGAGACTGGGACAGTTGAATTTATTAACTTAACAACAAAGATCACGTATGCACTTACATATAGCCCGAGAATAATTATTCCAAACAATCCAAAGTTACCATAAAACATAGACCCTAAATAATTCCCACCATTATAGCTATAATTATAATACATTTGATAAAAGTAGTCTGGTATTTGAACCCCAAATGTATTATATATACTTGTTGGAAGAATCTGAAGTATATAATTAATAAATGTCTCACCATAAATATATGGATGAGAATCGTAATAATGAATCGTATTTAGAAATGTCATGAATATATTAGACATCCCACCTGGCAATTTAGCTATATTGCTAACTTGATTAATTGATCCTTCATTACTAAAAAACAAGATTAACGAAATGGATCGGACCTCACCAATAACAAATAATATTATAGCCAACAAACCTGCCACTAAAGCTGCTTTTCTCTTTCCATTGTTATCTGCTAAAATTAGTATCCATACTAGACCTATACCTATAAGCTCGCTCCGCCTTGCGTGTAAGGCAAGCCATAAAACTGAAAAAACTGTAACTGCAATAAACAACCTATCTAGTATCCTGTATTTACAGTAGCCTAATTGCTTTCGATTTAAATAGGAAAGTAACGCAAAAAGCCAAAATATTATTGCGACCGCACCTGCATATTGCGTATTTTCTATACGCTCCTCCAATACAACATCATAGCTTGATGAAATAATCGTATTAAATGAGGGCTCTGTCAGCCAGAAAAAAAACGCACTGGAAATAGTACATATAAAATATATAAAGTGACCAAGATTTAAACCCGACCTATAAGCATTAACCCTCTTTAGCATTGAAATACTTACTAGAAGTAGAAAAGCAAATGAAAACAGCATTGAAATTGATGCTAGAAATACAGAATAATCAACATAATAAATATTATTTTGAAGCCAGAAATTATGATAATTTATATACTGAGCTCCGTTAATCGCAGCCCATAAAAACGCTAATGCAGGAAGGTATGCTGCAGAAAAAACTATTACAGGAACGGAAACAAGACCATATAGATAAATAGAAAAAGCAAACAATATTAAAATAACAATACTAGATATCAAATATGATGGCGCGCTATATATTTGCGACAACATCAATGCCATTATACCAAGCAATACTAATACCAACGATACAAATAGTTTGGCATTATAATTATTTTTTTTATGAAGATACATTTTACATCGCCATCAGTATATCAAATTAAATTGCAGCGCCTCTATAACAAAAGTCAATTACTAGTAAATTACTCAACTGACTAGAATCCCCGATTCCAAATTTTCTCTATTTCAGGTATCTTGCTTTTTTATACGAAATACTTCTTGTATTTTGTTTTTACCAAAATAAGCAATCATTGCCGCCCTAGCTACAGATATCAGCGCATAGGCAAAAATAAAACCTTCTACACCATAGGAATGAGTAAGTATTGGATAAATAGTTATTGCAGCAGACAATGTTACTATCGAAACAGACATTAACTGCCTTTCACCACCCGCCATGCTCATTAGCATTGAGAATGGACCTAGAATAACCAATACAAAGTGCACCAAGGCAAGAATACGCAGATAGTCTGTTGCTTGTATGAACTCCTGACCAAAGAATGCCAGTATAAATTCGGGAGCAATCATTATTACAAACAATACAGGAAATACTATACCAGTACCCGCAAATGACGCTTTTCCCATTAATTTCCACAATGACCCATGACACCCTGATTCAATATACCGCACGATTCGTGAAGCTATAAAAGGATTAATCGCCAAAACAGGAAAGCTCACCAGTACCGCGATACGCTCTGCCGCACGAAGTTGCCCAATTACATCTTCTGTAAGAAAGAATGCTGCAATTACAAATGAGCCAGCCTGTATCAGATATCCTGAAAAGGCGTTAATAGTAAACGAAGCCTGACCTTTCCTTAATTCGAGACGCTCCTCATCAGTTACAGTTAGCGCATATAATGAATTCTTCTGCAAACTGGAATCTTTCATCACTATTAAAACTGATACTAGAAACATAATAATGACAGACAAAAGTAATATCGTTACTATTGTTTCCAGGCTTGATTGATGTCCTATCACAAGCAAAGCTATCAACAGCAATGAAGCCCCTAATGAAATCCCACCTATTTCACATAATGGCGCAAGCCATGGCTTGCCTATACCTTTTAAATAGCCCGCAATAATTGCCATTACAGTAAATATTGGGAAACAAAAAATAAATACAAGAGATGAATTTGCGCTGGTATCTCCTAGCAAGTCTGACTCCAAAAGTATTACACCAGGTATACTCAGCAAAACTGCTGCCATTAAACATACTTTTGCGCTATATGCTAATAGAGGAATGATTCGATCAGTATGATCTCTGTGCACAGCACGTGCTATCACCCTGATAAGGATCGTATCCATACCTCTTTTAGCCAGCATGGAAAATATCCCCAGCAGGCTAATAAAAACTGTGAATTGACCGAGGCCGTTTGCACCTGCTAAACGAGCAACAAGTAGGCTGAGTACTGCACCACCCAATGCGCCTGCACCGCGAGTAAGAAATACAGCCGATAATCCAATAACTGATTTCACAAAATATCTCTGATCACTTCTATATTATGCCGAGTGAATACATTCATCTACTTATGCAGTTAGTAAAAGTAAAAGATTTACAAATCGGTAATTTGGCAAAGTTCATGCATACGATGCCGTGTTGTTATTGACTTTCTTCCTTATCCCCAGGCCAATATCTTTGGGCATTACTTTCTTCTGGCTCACCGAGTAATTGATTTACTTCTAGAAGCTCACTTATTTCCTCTGTTGAAAAAACCGGCTCTCTTCCTGAATGATATGGATTTGTTACGTTCTCAGATATCATCTCACTATAGTCATAAGAAATATCATGATAGATACCTCTAAATGCAGGTAAAACAGCAAAATATCTGGAAAGCTCTATTGATCTGCGCGTTTCTTCATCACTCATTAGCTCTTCGTATAGCTTCTCACCAGGCTTGGTACCAATTTCTTCTATTTTTATATCTTCCGGCTTATGACCATATCTGTTTGCAAGTTCATTTACCATTACATTTGCCAGATCCTCTATGCGTACAACTGGCATTTTTGTAATAAACACCTCGCCGCCTTTTGCTATTTCCGCTGAATCAATAACAAGACGTACCGCATCTTCGATACTCATGACAAAACGTGTCATATCCGGATGAGTGAGAGTAATCGGACCACCCTTTGCTATTTGATTATGAAAAATGGGTATAACAGAACCACTTGAGCCCAGCACGTTACCAAACCGGGTAGACGCAAAAATCGGGCCGTCATCACGCTTGTGGCTATTCGCAGCTGTCATCAAACGCTCACCCATCAGCTTTGATGTACCCATGACATTTGTAGGATTGACAGCCTTGTCTGAGCTTGTGAAAAGCACTTTTTCAACTTTATTTTCTGTTGCTGCAGCAATAATATTCTGCACTCCATGTATATTAGTCTGCACAGCCTGTTCTGGAGAGCGCTCACAAAGTATTACGTGCTTTAGTGCTGCGGCATGAAAAACGATATCTATGCCACGCATGCGACGCGACAGCTCATCTTTGTCACGAATATCTGCAACAAAGAACTTTGCACGAGAATCACTCAGATATTGTTGATCAAGAAAAAAGAGATTACTCTCATCATTATCAATACCCACCACTTCGTCAGGTGAATATTGATCATCTGTAAGTAATTGTCGCACTAGCTCTGAGCCGACGGTACCACATGCACCTGTTACAAGGATGCGTTTATTGTTGATAATTGAACTCATTTTTTCTTATCAATCCTTCAAAAAATAATTTACTGTTTTTTCAAGCCCGTCAAGTAACTGTGTTTCAGGCTGCCAGCCCAATCTTGTTTTAGCTTTAGTTGTGTCAGAAAAGTTACGCTTAACATCTCCTACGCGCGTTTCACCATTAAATACATCAATACCTGTAACACCGTTCTTCTTAAGCACATCTACCAACATATCGGTCATTTCACCGACTGTGGTTTCACGGTTTGTTGCAATTTGAAATGCCTCGCCACCTATATTATTCGTAGACACAGCAAGCATAACAGCATTAATCAAATCATCTATATAAATGAAATCACGTGTTTGCGCACCATCCCCGTAAATTTCAAGCCGCTCGTGATTTAATGCCTGCCGAATAAATTTTGCAACAACACTGCTTTTATGCACAGAACCGGGACCATACACATTACCAAACCGAAGCATAACGGTATCGATACCAAAACTTTTATTGTAAGCAGAACAATATCCCTCCCCAGCCAATTTACTCGCGCCATAAGGTGATACCGGATGCGGAGGAAGTTCTTCATGAATAGGTGGCTCCACTTCGCCTGCAGGCGCCCCGCTTGATGCAAAAATAAACCGCGAGACCGAACACTTTCTAGCTGCTTCCAGGTAATTTAACGTGCCTATTACATTTGCATAACAATCACCCCTTGGGTCTTCAACAGAAGGGCCTACTCCCGTATTTGCTGCCAAATGCACAATAACATCAATGCCCTCTGCTACTTGACAGGCAAGCTCATCATCAAGAATATCTCCTACCACCAATTCAACATCTGCTGGCTGCCCTGCTATTGCATCCGCATTAGTCTCCTGAAATGTACAAACCTGCCCAAGATCATCACGAGTACCCGTACTCAGGTTATCCAACACCCTGATATTGTGCCCATCTTCTGTTAGCAGTTTTTGTATAAGACTTGTACCAATAAAACCGCAACCGCCAGTAATCAACCAATTTAATCCCATTTCACACCTTTAAAAATAACGTCTTTTCTAATATTGCCTTTATACCTTTCGACAACTTCGAACAGGCGACCCATAACATCATCGGTTAAATAATGTGGTTCTACGCCTATCTCCTGGAGTCCCTGGTACGCAGGATTATAATAATGCTCTTCAGCCTCTTTTCTTGGATTAGGGATAGATTTAATTTCCACATCATAGCCACGTTGCCGACCAACCTTCTGAGTTAGTTCAGCCAACTGATTTACACTGAAAGTTTCCATAATTTGATTAAATATTCGCAACTCTCCTTTCTTTGCAGGAGTTTGCTCTGAAGCATAAACACATTGCAGCGTATCTTTGATATTCAGATAGCCACGTGTTTGACCTCCACCACCATAAACAGTTAGCGGGTATCCAACTATTGCTTGCGTAACAAATCGATTTACAATTGTCCCAAAAATCTCATCATAGTTAAAAATAGTTTTTAACCGTTCATCAATTTTTGATTCTTCCGTTTCTATGCCATATACCGGCCCCTGCATCAAATCAGTTACCTTAAGGTCCCACAATCGCACACCAAACCACATTAAATCGGTATCCATTATCTTGGTTGTGTGGTATAGGCTTCCCGCCTGCCTTGGGTACAGGAAAGTGTCTTTACGGCTTTTATGCTCTATCTCAAGCCAGCCCTCCTCTATATCGATATTAGGCGTTCCATACTCACCCATGGTTCCCAGCTTGATCACATGAGCATCACGCGCATAATCTTTTATGGCCCATAAAAGATTATTTGTGACGCGAAGATTATTGATCAGGGTAATATCCGCATGCTGATAATCCATCAGTGAGTAAGGCGCAGATGGCTGCTCGGCAAAATGGACGACCGTTTCCGGTATCCCTGTAAAATTATTGTTCAGTGCCCATGAATACTGAACCCGCCCATCAAACAACTGACGCATAAGCTCTGGTTGAGTTAAATCAGCAATAACTACTTTTATCTCTTTTCCAGTTTTTTCATGCCAAATTTTAGCTCTCTCAATTAAAGTCGGTACTGAATAAAGCATCCCTGTATCGAGCTCGGTACAAGCATTACGCCGAAAATAATTATCTACAACCGTTACCTCATAACCACGCACAGAAAAATACATTGCTGCCGGCCAACCAAGGTAGCCATCGCCACCCAAAATTAATACATGACTCATTGATGCACCCTTTCAGATTTATTGGTGACGCCAGACTCAGGATTTGCTTTACTACTGCTTACCTGCTGGGCACGCAAAGTATTACGCACTAAAGCCACAAAAACCCCTAATACAAACCCAAAAAACAGCCCCAGGATTACAATCAATAATCGCCTAGGTTTTACCGGCACATGCGGAGGAACCGCAGGATCTATAACTTTTAGAGCATATTGTTCATTCACCTTTGCAAGCGTCATGTTCTTTGTATGTTCTTCCACCAATCGGTATAGCACGGCTCTAAGATCCGCCACGCTAGTTTGTTCTATTTGCTCTTGCAAATAGATAATGCTTTTCTCACTTTCTTTTATCGTCTGATTTCGCAACTCTGAATTCAACCTTTTTACAATAGAGTTCCCCCAAATAGCAGCGACTGATGGATCACTCCATTCAATATTAACAGTCACTAGGCCTGTATCTGCCTTTTTAATAACGGTTAATACTCTATCATTAAATAGTTTGTATGCTTCCCACATAGAAGGTTCACCTAAAGGTTTATTTGCCGAATCCATTACCTTGGGCGTATCTGGCAATATTGCCTGCTTTAGACGAGTTACGATTGAATGCGATTTCTCAAACCACTTCTGATTTTCAGAATCCCATTGCTCAGGAAAAAGTATGGGCTTAATATTACTATCACGTATAAAGCCAGTTATAAATTGTCTAGATTTCAATGTGGCAATCGCCGTTTCTATATTATCTCCACCTGTCAATGAAACACCTGCAAGTTGCGCCAAACCACCAAACTGACTAGCAAGACCACCTAACCGACCAACTTTTCCTGCTTTATCTACTGTAGGTGCCAGTAGGATATTTGCTCTATATACAGGAGTGATAACTATTGCTGCAATTAAAGACAATATTAAACATGAAATTACAACGACAAAAACAAGGCGTTTATGCATGAACACAATACGCCAAAGCTCATACAAATTTAGCTCATCATTTTCACGTTTTCCAACTTCACTTAATTGATCCACAGCATCCATCTGCCTAGTATTTTTATTTTGACCACTCACAAATATATCTTCCTAGAACACGCCCGCCGAATTAAACGCTGCTACTGCAACGCCCACCTGGCAAAGGATTTATGTAACATTCGTCCACAACGTTAATGGTTTGATCCGCTCAGCATCCAAAGGCACGACAACTGCATCTCCTGGTTTTATGTCTACTGTCAATGTATCAAAACTCCAACAATTAATCATTACTCGCTACCACTTAGCCATCCGCCCTCACTATATATACGGTCATCATCTGCCTTGAATGTCGCACCACCACTTCTGTTAATATGCTCATCATGCGAGAGTGCGCTGCTAAAGATATGCGATGCCAGGTACTGAACATCACATATCACAGTAACTGCCTCCGTTTTGCGAGGAATAACCAGTGTGTCGCCACCTTTAAACAGCAAAATTCCAGCTTCAATGTCTTCGTACTTATTGACTGATACCTCATTTAAGTTATTGCCCTGATTTTCTATGATTATCTCAGTCTGGTTTTGTTTTTTGCCTGTTATATCTCGACACTATACTCTTAGTTAAATAAGTTAAATTCGTATTTAAAAATAATATGCCATCCACACAAACAAGGTTTAATTATCAAAAATATCTACATATATTAATAATATCATGCTAACCGCAGACCTTTAAATATTTCTCCAGCATTTCATCAATTACCGCATGCATATTTGATGCTGCTTTCCAGCCAAGGTCTTGATGTGCCTTGCTTGCATTACCCTTACTCACCATGATATCAGTCGGCCTCATCAAATTATTATCAAACTCAACATATTGCTTCCACTCCAGGTCTAGGCAATCAAATGTATATTTGACAAATTCTTCAAGACTGTAACTTTCACCAGTAGCGATTACATAATCACTTTGCACATCCTGCTGCAACATCAACCACATTGCTTCAACGTATTCAGGAGCCCAGCCCCAATCTCTTACTATGCTGATATTTCCCAGTTTGAGATTTTCAGCCTTTCCTTTTGCTATATCTACTGCTTGCTGAATAATTTTTTGAGTTACAAATCTTTTCGGTCTCAATTGGGACTCATGATTGAATAGGATACCCGAACATACCTTCAATGAATAGGCCTCACGATAGTTCGCAACTTGCCAGAATGCCGCAGACTTGGCTACTGCATAAGGACTCCTGGGACGAAAAGCCGTATTTTCATCTGCAGGCTGGCCATGCGTATCCCCATAACACTCACTGGACCCTGCATTGTAAAGCTTCATGTCACTCCCCAAAAACCGCATCGACTCCAATAAATTCAGGGTGCCGACGCTGATGCTTTCGAGCGTTTCGACGGGCTGTTGAAACGACAATGAAACAGAACTCTGCCCGGCCAGATTGTATATTTCATCAGGCATCACTTCTGTTAGACAAGTAAGAACGCTTCGAAAGTCCGTTAACGTCATGGACAATGTTGTCACATCATCAAAGATACCAAGCAACTTGAGGTTACCGAAATTTGATAGCTGAGCATCCCTGGATGTGCCAAAAACCTCATAACCTTTTTCCAGCAATAATTTTGCTAGAAAAGGGCCGTCCTGGCCAGATATACCACAGATGAGTGCTTTACGCGCCATAACCGCCAACCCGAGCACCAGGTTTTACATAGCTCATACTATTAAAAGACTCCTGCAGAATTAAACGCAGCAACTGCCACCCCCACCTGGTAAAGTATTTGTGTCACATTCGTCCACAACGTTAATGGCTTGATACGCTCTGCATCCAGCGGCACAACAACGGTATCCCCTGGTTTAATTTCTGCAGTCGAACTATCAAAACTCCAGAAAGAATCATTACTCGCTACGACTTCACCATTTGCCCTTACTATATATATGCGGTCATCGTCTGCCTTGAATGTTGTGCCACCACTTCTGTTAATATATTCATCACGTGATAGCGCACCATTATAGATATGTGATGTAGGGTATTGAACTTCGCCCAGCACGGTGACCGACTGCGTTTTGCGAGGGATGACCAGTGTATCACCATCTTTAACCAACAAGATGCCTTCTTCAATGTCTTCGTATTGATTGACAGATGCCTCGTTGAAATTATTGACCTTATTTTCAACTATTTCTTCCAGGTCTATAACCAGACGGCCAGCGGCTTTTGTGCTTCTGAGTTGATTGATTAACGAACGACCAATAGACAGCGTTTGTTCCGCATCACCCTGTTTGCCGTCGCCTTTTGTACTTTCGAGACTGGCCGCCGCAATATCGGACTCCAGCCTGGCAGCCAGTGTGTCCATTTGCTTTTGTTCACGCTCGCGTAACTCTTTTCGCATGAACACAGCGCCTTCAACAAAGGCCAGCTCGCTTGTACCACCTGCCCTGCGAATAACAGAACTGAGGGTTTCACCTCTCTTTATTGGATAGGTACCGGGAAATTTCACCTCACCCAGTATTTGCATGGATTCCTGCTCTGACCATTTGGGGATATCTTTTATCACAAGGTGGTCATGTGGGTGTAAAGTTATATCGGCTTGCCCATTGCCCGATAGAATTTTAGCCAGATCCACCTGGATTCGGTCAGTGCTTCTATACTCGCCATCAACAACTTTATGTCGAGTTAACTCTGCCTGTAATACGTAGGCTGATTCCTGTAGTCTGTTAGCAGCTCTCAGTAAATCACTGATGCGCATCCCCTGTTCAAGCGGGTATGTACCAGGTGCATGTACACGTCCGCTTACACTCACCTGCTGGTTTGGCAATTCATTACTGGCTTGTATCTTAAGATCATCAAGTATTGTTCTGATGACCGTAGAGCGATCTTGACCCAGGCCAAACACAATGACTTCATCGCGTGGTTGTAATTCCAGGTTGTGCTTTGATGATGGGTTCTCAAGTGCTTTTTCATAATCAGTTGAAAGAGCAGATATCAAGCCGGTATTACGGTCTTCCCTGCGCACAAGAATGTAATTTTTATCTGCTTTTGGCAATAATGATTTTGGCGAAGAAATCAAGTCGGTGATACGCATGCCTTTACGCCACTGCTGCCCACCCGGACGTTCGACATGCCCTGAAAGCAGTACGATACTTTCCATTTTTTCGAGTATAGAATAAATCCGTACAACATCACCGCTGACGACAATGGTGTTTTGTCCTGATTTTTTACTTAGATCTATCTCGACCAGGGTTCGCTCTTTATGCTTGTTAATTCGTTCAAGCTGTGAAGCCTGTGGATAGGCGGTTGGCAAAAAACCACCGGCCATGTTGATGACCTCGCCAACCGTACGCTCTTTATTGATCTCATAAATCGCGGGACGCCTTACCTCGCCACCCACACCGACAGTTTTACCGATGGGTGGAATAAAAATAACATCTCCTGGCAACAAGCGCGCATCATTACTGGTATCACCCCTCAATAACAGGTCATACAGATCCAGGTTTTTCACCAGTTTGCCATTTCTTTTTAGCTGGATATTACGTAATGTTCCTATCGCCTTGATTCCACCACTCACAAATAGAGCGTTGGTCATGGTGGATAATGCGCTAACAGTATAGGAACCCGGGCGTTCGGCATCACCTAATATAAAAATACGAATAGAACGTAATGTGCCCATCGATATACTGGCTTTAACGCCTATCATTTGTTCTTTTATACGCTGTTGCAGGTTGGCTTTTAACTCAGCAAAACTCAGGCCGGCAACCGTGATGGGGCCAATACCAGGAAAATTCAGCACGCCTTCTCGCGTTACCACCAGGCTATATTGCTCGTTGTCTTTTCCGAACAACTGCACTTCAACGGTATCGCCGGGGCCAATGATATAATTTACCGGCACCGGGATATCAGTAGCAGGTGCAAACGTCGTTGGTGTTCCAGCAAACAGGTCATATCCAAATTGATTGAGCTTCTGATCGACGCGTTTACTTTTCTTGTTAACACTCAGTGTAGCTGCATCCAGCCCTTCCTGTACCTGAGACCCGACATCCTCACTCGTTACGGGCGACTTGCGCTTTACTACAACAGGTTGCGTTACTGCTTTTTGCATGGGCGAACCGCCCTGCTTTCCGGCGGCATCCAGTATGGACCGCTGTTGTTCAGGCGTTAACTGCTGAAACATCTTGAGTTGTTCAGGCGTGGGCGTGACGGCAATAGCCACAAAGCTGGCTGCCGCTAATAGAATAAAACTAAAAATATGGTAACTGCAATTTTTCATTATTTCGGGTAACTCTTTAGGTCGATTTTGTTTGTTGGTTCTTTTTTCGCGGCTAAATGCCGCTCCCACATTATAAATATATTTGCTGGTATTTTTTATCGCGGCCATGGGGCCGTTCCTACTTTGTAAATATGTTTACTGATAATTCTTTCGCGACTAAATGCCGCTCCTGCAAGCTTACTTACCTAATTTATCCAGTACGCTTTGTAAAACCAGTCGATCAGCTATATCTTTCTCTCTTACTGTTTGCTTGGTTTTCAATAACCCCTCCAGATTAAGCGTATTCACTGGTAACCCATCCAGATCGACCTGTTCAATATGATTTTGCAGGCTATCATATGTTTCACCGCAGGCGTTAAACATAATGTCTACAACAACTTCATCTGCCAATCGGATATTATCACCTTCTTTGAACCAGTCTATTTTCAGGTCTCTCGCAGCTTTATCTGGCAAAACCATTAAGGCCTTTATCAGCAATGACCCCACTTCTGCAGAAGCTGGTAGTAATAAATCTATATCTTCAGTAGCACGGTGATAACCATGTGCAAAAAGCGCATAACCACCTATAAGTACATATGGCACTTTATGTTCATTTAAAGACTGAATAATTACTTTCAAGTCTTCTACTGTTGCCGGCCGTGAAAACTCTTTATCTTCCATAATTACCCGGATTGATGCAGCTTTGCAATTCCACTGACTACACAATTTAGCCAGTGATCACTTGCATCCTCATGGCTTTGATAATGATACACTCCACGAGGAAAAAAAGTTGTCTGACCCGTTGGCAATCTGTGCAACTCATCATTTAAACGGCAACCACGTTTCAGCAATGCTCCACTGGCATTCAGACTGATGCTGGGTTGTTTTCGTTTGCCGACTTGCCTCATACTCTGTTCCACTTTTTCGCGGCCATGAGGCCGCTCCTACATATTAGTTTAGATGGTTCCACGGGCTTTCAGGAATGACCTGAAATACTCGATTGTTGGCTCAAGGCCTTGTTCCAGCTTGATGGTCGGCTCCCAGCCCAGTGTTTCTTTCGCACGCATAATATCGGGGCAACGCTGTGTCGGGTCGTCGCTGGGTAGTGGCTTGTAGACGATACTGGAATCGCCTCCAACCATCTGAACTACTTTTTCGGCCAGTTCCTTGATTGTGAATTCACCCGGGTTGCCGAGGTTAAATGGCCCTGTCACTTCATCCGGGCTGTCCATTAATTTAATAAACCCTTCTATCAGGTCATCGACGTAACAGAATGAACGTGTCTGGCTACCATCACCATAGATTGTTATGTCCTGACCCGTTAATGCCTGCACGATAAAGTTGGACACAACACGTCCGTCGTTCGGGTGCATTTTAGGGCCATAGGTATTGAATATACGTGCGACCTTGATATTAAGTTTGTGCTGTCGGCGGTAGTCAAAAAACAGGGTCTCGGCACAGCGCTTGCCTTCATCGTAACAGGAACGTATACCATTGGGATTAACACGCCCCCAGTAGTCTTCGGTTTGCGGGTGTACTTCCGGGTCACCGTATACCTCACTCGTGGAGGCCTGCATGATTTTAGCCTTGATGCGTTTGGCCAGGCCGAGCATATTGATCGCACCATGGACACTGGTTTTGGTGGTTTGCACCGGGTCATACTGGTAGTGAATCGGGGATGCGGGGCATGCCAGATTATAGATTTCATCTACCTCGACATACAAAGGGAATGTCACATCATGACGCATGATTTCAAAATGCGGATTATCCATGAGCGTCAGGATATTATCCTTGGTGCCTGTGAAGTAGTTATCCAGACAGATGACATCCTTACCCTGTTCGAGCAGGCGTGCACAAAGATGAGAACCCAAAAACCCGGCGCCGCCGGTTACCAATACACGCTTTCTTTGCAGCTCATACATGGATCAATATTATTCCTGAAAAAATGCTTTGTTACCGCTGTAAATCACTAAGGACAACCCTGTGTTCACGAGGTTTAAAGATAACCACTACCTATCTGATTGCTGTTTGCCTTATAATGAGCTAACGATATCAGATTTCGACAAGAATAACACCTTAACCCGCTGATTTAAAATAAAAATGCAAAAAATTATTCTTATCCTGCTTGGCCTTAATTTTATCTGCTTACCGCTCGTTAGCCATGCAGTTTTGAAAAAAAGGCCCACAGCATTACGCCTGACTATGGAAAATATCGATTTACCCGCGAACGAAAAAATGGGCCTGCTGGGCAGTGCCTACCTGGTTCACCTGAACAAGCACTTATATACGGGGCTGGGCATCTACAGTGCAGTCACCGGGCAGCGTGGCGGCTTTTTTACGGGCGGCCTGGAAAATGGTTTCAAATACAGGCTGGGCCGGAAATGGGAGCTGGATGCGGGCGTTTTTGTCGGTGGTGGTGGCGGTGGATCAGCGCCTCAAGGGGGTGGGCTCATGGTACGCCCACACCTCGACCTGCTATACAGAACAGACTTTGGTAAATTTGGTCTGCAACTGAGCCATGTGAAGTTCCCGAATGGCAACATCGAGAGCAACCAGGTAGCCGTCAGTTACGAAAAACCCTTGACCATGCTGCAGTCCAGCCAATGGTTAACAGTAAAAAGTACCCGCTCTCTGGGTAAGCGGTTTTTAACAAGGAACCGCCCTGCCACCCAGGATTTTTCAGTGCTACTACAGACCTATGACCTGCCTGATGGAACCATCAATACCGAGGGTGCCACACAAGACAAAAACATGTCACTGATCGGCGTGGAATGGGACCAGTATTTTGGCCAGCATAGCTATTTCAGGCTACAGACCCTGGGAGCGCTGGGTGGTAATAGCGACGGATATGCATCTGTACTGATGGGATTAGGTTATCAGACGCCATTACTCGGCAAGAACACGCGCTTTAAAGTCGGCGCCAGCATCGGCGCCTCTGGTGGCGGCAGGGTTGACACGAAAGGCGGCTTGACTGCTGATGCCAGTGTAAACCTGCAACACCGGTTAAATAACGGACTGCTGTTGGGTCTGCGTGCAGGCTATATCGCGGCACCCGGCGGCGATTTCAGGGCAACCTCGCTAGGCGGTTATATCGGTTATGCCGATCGCGCGCCGGATAAGAAAGTATTTTCATCTGCCGATGTCAAACCTCGCTACTGGCGCGTACGGGCGACCCACCAGACCTATTTACCCAAAGGCGATACTCGGCGTAAAAACGGTGTGATTGATAACCAGAATGTTCACCTGATTGGCTTGCAAACCGACGTAATGATGAACAAATACAGCTACCTGACCGGGCAGGCGATTGGTGCTTATGATGGAGAGGCGGGTGGTTATGCCGCAGGGCTTGTGGGCGCGGGACTGATAATGCCATTCTGGAAGGACAGCCGGATGGAGTTTAATGCCGAAATGCTGGTAGGTGCCGCAGGCGGTGGTGGTCTGGCCGTTGGCGACGGGCTTATAGCTCAGGCCATGTTAGGCGTGGGTTACCGCACATCGCGCAGTACCAGCCTGCAACTGGCATACGGTTTGATTAAATCCAAAAAAGGAAATTTTGAGGCCGATGTGATTAATTTGAGTTTTGCGTATCGGTTTACGACGCTGGCCTGGCGGTAATTGATAATAGCGTGGGAGCGGCATTCAGCCGCGGTTCTTTCCTTCGCGGCTGAATGCCGCTCCCACATTAGTTCTATTATGCTGTGTAGTTGGTTCTTACACTTTCCTTGTTATTTCATAAAATGCTGCATAGCCTCACAGCTCCAAGGTTGTTTTAATGAGAATTCTGCTGATTGCTTAAAAATAGAATAGCGCTCATTCAGCTTAACTTGAAAGACTGCATCATGTGTATTTAAAGCGTCAACTGATCTAACGCGTTTTTCAATATTATTTTCTATATAGTCATTGAGTTGATTATTTGCCATATTACTGTTTTTTGCTTCAGTATAGATATTACATATCTCAGTAAATCCCGTTACTTCTTCTGAATAAGATGCTGTCGAAAAAGCAACCGTAAACAATGTTAGGCACAGATTTCTTTGTAACATTTTTTTGGTCTCTTTTGATATTTGTGATTCCAAAGTAAACGCATGAAAACAATAAATCAATGACTGGTAATTGTTGCGTTAGTATTCTTTTTGGCAGGTGTGTTTATTTAATCGAAATCACTGACACAAGAATGCTTTTGGGCTTTGTGGGAGCGACATTAGTTCTATTATGCTGTGTAGTTGATTTTTACCCAGTCCTGGTAGCTGCCATCCATGATGTTACGCCACCAGTTTTCATTTTCCAGATACCAGTCGAGTGTTTTTCTGATTCCGGTTTCGAAGGTTTCCTGCGGTTGATAGCCTAGCTCGGTTGTAATCTTGCTGGCATTAATGGCGTAGCGTCTGTCATGGCCCGCCCTGTCTTTTACATAGGTAATCAGGTTTTCGGCTTTTTGTTCTTTTACTTGTGGCGCGTTCGGGAAACGTTTTACCATGTCGCCGTCTAACTGGAACTTTTCATCGAGCAAGTGACACACCAACTTTACAATTTCGATATTGGTCCATTCGTTATTGCCGCCGATGTTATAGGTTTCATTGCTACGTCCGTTTCGTATTACCAGATCGATACCGCGGTTATGATCGTCAACATATAGCCAGTCCCGAATTTGCAGGCCGTCGCCATATATCGGTAGCGATTTACCATCCAGTATATTGGCGATAACCAATGGAATAAGTTTTTCAGGAAACTGGTACGGGCCATAGTTATTAGAGCAGTTACTGGTGGTTACATTCAGACCATAGGTTTCATGATAGGCGCGCACCATGTGATCGGATGAAGCCTTGCTTGCTGCATAGGGGGAATTCGGTGCATAGGGAGTGGTTTCTGTAAATGCGGGATCTTCTGGTTTTAATGTTCCGTATACCTCATCGGTTGATACGTGATGAAAACGATGTGGAATAACCGAACCACCATCCAACCAGATGGCTTTCGCTGCCTTTAACAGGGCATGTGTACCGATAATATTGGTTTGCAGAAAGGCATCCGGGCCGTGTATGGATCTGTCTACATGTGATTCGGCAGCAAAATGCACGATAGTATCGATGGACTCTTTACTTAACAGTGTTTCTACCCGTTCCTGATCAAGAATATCGCCCTGTACAAAACTGAAGTTGCTGTTATCACTTACTGCCTTCAGATTTTCATGGTTACCGGCATAAGTTAATGCATCAAGTACCGTCACACGGGTTTCCGGGTATTCTGCCTGCCAATAATGAACAAAATTGGCGCCAATGAAACCGGCCCCACCGGTTACCAGCAGGTGCCTGGGTTGATGTTGATTTTTAATTTTTGTCATCCCGCAGCTCTCCTAGCACTTCCTTCAAAGCAGTGCGCCAATGTACCGGGCTTGTATTCAGAGCCTGCCAGGTAGCCGTTTTATCCAGCACACTGTATGACGGGCGTTCTGCCGGCGTCGGGTAATCTGATGTACGAATTGGCTTGATTGTGCAGACCGGATGACTGTTCAACACGCCCGCCGCAATCGCCTCTTCCTGTATGGCTACGGCAAAATCATACCAGCTGGCCACGCCGGCATCTGTCCAGTGATAGATGCCAAACAGGTTTTGCTGTATCACCTGCCAAATAACCCGGGCCAACACCCTGGCTGATGTAGGCGTACCAATCTGGTCGGTTACCACACCCAATTCTTCACGTTCTGCCATCAGACGCAGCATGCTTTTAACGAAGTTATGGCCATGTTTTGAATACAACCAGGCTGTTCGAATGATGACCGAATCATCCGGCAATGTCTGTATCACTGCCTCATCGCCAGCTTGCTTGCTGGCGCCATAGACCCCTAACGGGCTCGTCTTGTCGCTGGGTTGGTAAGGACTGCTTCGATTGCCATCAAAAACAAAATCGGTGGAGAGATGGACCAGCCGGGCATTCGCCAGCTTGGCCGCACGCGCAATGTTTTCTGCACCCGTATAGTTGACGGCAAAGGCTTCGTCACGCTCTTCTTCTGCCTTGTCCACCGCTGTATAGGCTGCGACGTTGATCACCCAGTCCGGTTTAATTGACTCAATGGTTTCTTCTACGGCTTGCTGGTCGGTAATATCAATCCGTTCACGTGTAAATGAGGAAAGGTTCGTTTGATCCGGGGTTGTGCCTTGTAGCTCTTTGCCCAGCTGACCATCTGCGCCGAATAATACAACATTACTTGTTTTATTTTCATTGCTCACTACAGTGTCTCTGCTGCCTTAAATGCACAGGCCTCACTGTCTTTTTTTGAAAGTTGAGGCAACTGACCATTGATCAGCGGCCAGTCTATGGCCAGATCGGGGTCATCCCATTTTATGGCGCGCTCATGTTCGGGCGCATAATAGTCGGTGCACTTGTAGACAAACTCGGCCTCGGGCGAGGTCACATAAAAACCATGGGCAAACCCTGCAGGCATCCAGAGCATTTTCTTGTTTTCCGCCGACAACGTCTCGCCCACCCATTGACCAAAAGTGGCTGACCCTTTCCTGATATCAACGACCACATCAAACACCTCACCCACTATTACACGTACCAGCTTACCCTGTGTTTGCTGTAGCTGATAATGCAGGCCTCGTAATATACCCTGTGTTGATTTACTGTGATTGTCCTGAACAAAGCTGGCACTCAGGCCATGCTCCTGAAAGCGTGCTGCATGCCAGGTTTCCATAAAAAAGCCACGTTCATCACCCAGCACATCAGGGGTAATAATTTTCACATCAGGGATACGGGTTTCACTAACCAGCATAACCAGTCTCATTCAGGATACGATACAGGTATTGGCCATAGCCATTCTTTTTCAATGGCTCGGCCAGTTTTTCCAGTTGTTCATCAGAAATGTAGCCCAGTCGATAGGCAATCTCTTCAGGGCAGGAAATCTTGAGCCCCTGCCTTGCCTCAACCACCTCGATAAAATTGGCAGCCTGCAGCAGGGATTCATGCGTGCCGGTGTCGAGCCAGGCGGTGCCACGGCCGAGCAATTCAACAGACAGGGATCCATTTTCAAGATAGGCTCGATTGACATCGGTTATTTCCAGCTCGCCACGCGGGGATGGCTTGAGGGATTTTGATATGGAGAGCACGTCATTGTCGTAAAAATACAGACCGGTGACCGCGTAATTGGAACGCGGCTTATCAGGCTTTTCCTCGATGTGAACCGCCTTGCCCTGTTCGTTAAATTCAACCACACCGTATCGTTCCGGGTCACGCACATAGTACCCAAACACGGTTGCACCCTGCTCGCGCGCTGCCGCCCGGGTCAGGGTTTCTGCCAGACCATGCCCGTAAAAAATGTTATCACCCAGCACCAGACAGACATTGTCGTTGTCCACAAATGATTCACCAATGATGAAGGCCTGGGCGAGGCCGTCCGGACTGGGCTGGATAGCATACTCTATGTTCAACCCCCATTGTGAACCATCACCCAACAGACATTGAAAAGAGGCATGATCATCCGGTGTGGTGATCATGAGAATGTCACGAATACCCGCCAGCATGAGTGTTGCTACCGGGTAATAGATCATGGGCTTGTCATACACCGGCATCAGTTGCTTACTGACCGGCAACGTCAAGGGATACAAGCGCGTGCCGGAGCCACCGGCGAGAATGATGCCTTTCATAGTTATAATTGCCTTATCTCTATATGCATCATATTCTAACCCGATAAACCAGTTACATGACAATATTTATTAGCACTATCATCCCATCAAATGCAACATCATGCTGTTCATACGGCTGACATAGGATACCGGGTCTTCCAGCTGACCACCTTCGCTGAGCATGGCCTGCTCAAACATGATAGTGCTCCAGTCTGCAAACAGGTCTTCGTCGCTTTCTTCCTTGAGCTTCACAATAATCGGGTGAGTCGGGTTGATTTCCAGGGTCGGGTTCAGGTTCGGTACTTCATGGCCGGCCTGTTTTAGCATATTCTGCAGGGACACATTCATGTCGCCTTCTTCTACCACCAGGCAGGCTGGTGATGAAGTCAGGCGGTGACTGACTCGTACATCTTTGACCTTTTCACCCAGGCTGTCTTTCATGCGTTTAACGATGTCTTCGTATTCCTTTTCGCTTTCCTTGTTCTGTTTTTCCTCTTCCTTGTCTTCCAGGTCGCCCAGATCCAATGCGCCCTTGGCCACAGACTGGAATGATTTATCTCCAAATTCCTGCATGTGTGACATCATCCACTCGTCTACGCGTTCGTGCAGCAACAGGACTTCAAGGTCTTTTTTGCGGAACACTTCAAGATGCGGACTGTTTTTGGCCGCTGCAAAACTGTCTGCCGTGACAAAATAGATCTTTTCCTGCCCTTCTTTCATTCGGCTGATGTAGTCTTCAATTGATACGTCTGGTAATTCCTGGTCACTGTGCGTAGAAGAGAAGCGCATTAATTTGAATATCGCCTCCTTGTTGGCAAAATCTTCTGCCGGGCCTTCTTTCAATACTGTACCGAAATTCTTCCAGAATTCCGCATATTGCTCGGCATCATCCTTGGCCAGTTTCGCCAGATGAGCAAGCACCTTTTTGACCGAACCTGTGCGGATATTGCTAACAATCTTGTTGTTTTGCAGGATTTCACGCGAAACATTCAATGGCAGGTCGTCCGAGTCGACTATGCCGCGAACAAAACGAAGGTAGCTCGGCATGAGCTGCTCGGCATCGTCCATGATAAATACACGTTTTACATACAGCTTGATACCATGACGCTTTTCCCGATCATACAGATCGAACGGTGCGCGTTTGGGAATATAGAATAACGTCGTGTAGGACTGCGTGCCTTCAACCTGGTTATGCAACCAGGATTGCGGGTCTTCGAAATCGTGGGCTACGTGTTTGTAAAACTCATTGTATTCTTCATCAGTGATGTCTTTTTTGCTGCGCACCCAGAGAGCCGACGCCTGGTTAACGGCCTCATATTCATCCTTTTTATCTTCTTCCTGCGACTTCATCATGATCGGCAGATTGATATGATCTGAATATTTCTTGATGATACTTCTGAGCCTGAAATCTTCTACGAACTCATCTTCCCCATCTCTGAGGTGCAATGTCACACTGGTGCCACGCGAAGGCTTGTCGATGGTTTCAAGACTATAACTGCCTTCACCGCTAGACTCCCAACGCACCCCGTGTTCAGCTGTCAGACCGGCACGACGTGTTTCCAGTGTCACCTTGTCGGCAATGATAAAACAGGAATAAAACCCGACACCAAACTGGCCGATCAGGTTGGCGTCTTTAGCCTGATCACCGGTCAGGCTTTCGAAGAATTTCTTGGTGCCGGACTTGGCGATGGTACCGATATTGTCTGTGACTTCCTGACGATTCATACCGATGCCGTTATCCGTCAGGGTGATGGTTTTTGCTTCCTTGTTGAAATCAACCGTAATTTTCAGTTCCGATTCGTCTTCGTACAGGGCATCGTCACTCAACGCCTCAAAACGCAGCTTGTCACAGGCATCAGAAGCATTCGAAATGATTTCACGCAGAAAAATCTCTTTATCAGAATAAAGCGAATGGATCATTAATTGTAACAGCTGTTTCGCTTCCGCCTGAAAATCCAGGGTTTCTTTATGTGTGTCCACGGTGCTCATGATCAAATATCTCCTGCAATACGTTGATTTATCTTGATTCCCTTCAAGTCATTTGAGCGGAAATCATATAATTCTGTTTATATAAGTTCTTTGTTTGGGGTTTTCAAGGGGTATTCCCGGAAAATAATCAGGAGATATCTATTGTGGGAGCGGCATTCAGCCGCGAAAAATGAAAATCGCGGCTGAATGCCGCTCCCACA
>Ga0316207_10000870_pt1 | contig 42190 bp, 63 predicted proteins | sample 6weekpyrite_MG_FD_204943 | JGI IMG/M metagenome (GOLD analysis project Ga0316207, IMG submission 204943) | Microbial mat bacterial communities from mineral coupon in-situ incubated in ocean water Damariscotta River, Maine, United States -... | ecosystem: Environmental > Aquatic > Marine >... | reverse complement strand
AGTCGTTGGTTATTTTGTATCGCGGTGATGATGAGCATGAATTATATCGCGGGTCAGGAACAAATCATTTCTTTAATGAAGTGCGAACAGAACAAAGTCACTTTCATTTCTATAAAAAAAATACCCTTTTAGTGCCGTTGTATAACGCGAAACGTGAGCGCGTTAATTTGCAGTTTATTAATGCGCAGGGTTCCAAAAAGTTTTTAAAGGGCGGTCAGAAAAAGGATTGCTTTCATGTGGTGGGTGATGTCAATAAAAGTGAATTTGTGGCTTTGGCTGAGGGTTATGCGACTGCGGCAACCATTCATGAGGCGATGGGTTGGCCGGTGCTTGTTGCGTTTGACGCCGGTAATTTGCGCTCTGTCGCGGAAGCTTTTAATGGGGTATATCCGGATAAAAAATTAATTATTTGCGGTGATGATGATATCGACACCGAAGGTAATCCCGGCAGGACTAAAGCTGAGGCAACGGCCAATGCAGTTAATGGCTTCGCGTTTTTTCCTAATTTTGATGAGGAAGTTTGATGGCAACGGATTGGAATGATTTGCAACAAAAGATCGGCATTGATGGCGTTCGCGCTCAATTGTCCGATTTATATAAATCCGCACAGGATGAAGCGCAGCGCCAGCTTGATTTGGGGGAGGATGCCGATTGTGATATGCCAGATATTGATGATTTGCCTCCTGTTGAAAATTACGACGACGAAAACGCTGCGCGAGAACCCGCTAAGTTGTGGTTGAAGCGATTGAAGCGCAATGATCGCGGGAATATCACGCCTTGTGCGTTTAATTTGCACATGATTTTTAGTAACGATGCGCGATGGCATGGTGTGTTGGGTTATTGTGAGTTTTCATACCGAATTATTAAATTGAAAAAACCGCCCACAAATAATTCTGATTTGGGTGAATGGTCCGATAGCGATACATCGTCGCTAAAAATATGGTTAACGGGAAATTATAGTGTGGTCGCTAGTAAAGAGGCGACACTTGATGCGCTGGTTGTTACGGCGAGAGAAAACAGTTTTCACCCGGTAAGAAAGTATTTGAGCGGTTTAGTGTGGGATGGTGAATTGCGGCTTGAGCGTTGGCTGGTGGAATGCATGGGCGCGTCGGCGAAGTCCGATAATCGAAAAGCGTATCTCGCGTCAGCGGGGACTAAATTTTTAATTGGTGCGGTGGCGCGTGTTATGCGGCCCGGTTGTAAGATGGATAACGTGTTGATTTTTGAAGGTGAGCAGGGCAGAGGTAAATCGACTGCCGTTCATGCCTTGTTTGGTGAGTGGTACAGCGATGCGCCTTTGCCTTTGGGTGATAAAGATGCTTACCAAAATATAACGGGGATCTGGGGTTATGAAATGGCCGAGTTGGATTCCTTCAATAAGGCAGAAAGTACCACGGCTAAAAGTTTCTTTTCTCAAATACGTGATCGATACCGTCCGAGTTATGGCACCATGGCTGAGGATTTTAAACGGCAGGTGGTGTTTTTAGGGACGACCAATCAAGATGAGTATTTGCGAGACTATACCGGCAATCGTCGTTACTGGCCTGTACGCTGTCATCGCGTTAATGTGGATTTGGTGAGGCAATGGCGCGATCAATTGTGGGCAGAAGCCTTGGCCTGTTATAAGGCTGATGCGATTTGGTGGCCCACGTATGAAGAAAAATTAATTTATGAAGCAGAACAGGATTCGCGCTTGCAATTAGATCCATGGCATTATCCTATTCAAGATTATTTGCATGCGGTAATATCTGATTTTGTCACTACTGATGAAATTTTGCTGGAGGCGATTAAGCGCGATCATGCTCATCAAACCCGGCAGGATCAAAATCGTATCAGTCCAATTATGAAATCGTTAGGTTGGATTAATAAACGTAAGTTGGTTAATGGTAAACAAAAACGTGGATATCAAAAGCCAGAAGGATGGGATAAAGCAGATGGAGGTGTTGAAAATGGCAACGAATTTCAATTACCGGGGTAATTTTCTCCAAAAACTTGCCAACGTTGCCAACCTCACTCGCTTAGGTTGGCAGGCTACAGCCCTTTATTCATGCGGCACTTGCCAACGTGCCAACGTTGCCAACCCCCATACACGCGCGCGCACGCGCACGCACGTATTCATAAACCCGTTGGCAATGTTGGTACGTTGGACAGACTATTGATTTTAAAAGATTTTTCGTAGCCAACGTATAGAGGTGAGGTTGGCAAGGTTGGCAAGGACGAATTTTTTGATGAATTGGACGCGAAAAGATGAGTTTCATTCGGTGAGTGATGAAGGATATTTGTTGAGAGTTTTTAAATCTGGAAATGTTGTGAAGTTTTGCGCGTGGGCACCGAAGGTTAAGGTCTTTTTTAAAATGCATTACGCGCTTGGTGAGGGTGTACCAGAAGAAAGTAAACATTTAGGTTGTCATGATAGACCGGCAGAGGCTATTGCGGCGTGTGTGTGTCATTTGGAAGCGATTAATAGCGAGGTGTCGAATGTTAGCAACATGGGTTGAAGTGGATGCGGGTTTGCGTGATGAGTCGAAAATTAAGCGCGAGGTGTTAATCGAGTGCATTGAAGCTTGGGTGGCGTGGCAAAATAGCGCGGTGGGTTTTAATTTGTCTGGTATGACGATGGCGAGTTTTTTGAACGTGTATGATGGCGGTGGTCGGTTTTGTCAGGTGTTGAAGGGTGATGAGCAGGCGTTGCGGGTTGAGCGCGCTATGCGAATTTTGAAAGCGCATAACTTTCGATGGTTTGTTGCGGTGGTGTTGTATTACTCTGAATCAACTTGGTCAAATCCTATGTGTGCAAAACATTTAAATGTGAGTGAAAAAGTTTTTGTAAATAACAAGTTAGCAGGCGAGGGGTATCTGGACGCACTTTTATTTCAACAAATTTGAAAAAAAGCACTTGACCGGGTACCCGGAAAATACTACATTTCTAACTATCCTACGGGTAAGTGACTCAAATATTCAAAAGCAACCGGCCAAGCGCCGGTTTTTTTGTGCCTTGAATAAATAGCATTTGGAGAACGATATGAGATATTTGAAATGGACAGCGGTGTTTTCGCTGGTGTTTATGTTGTGGAGTATTAGCGCGGCGAGTTTTGCTGCGTCGGTTGATGATGGTTATGTATTGGATGACGCCTTTGTGACTGTTGATTACGGTAAATCAACTGATGTTGCTTTGGCGGGTAATATTCAGCGGATAAATGATTGGCCCGGTCCAGATCCGGTACCTGCAAATAATGCTGTTGACAATAAAGTGATGTTTGCGAGTTTTAAGTCGGTTGGTGCAAGTAGAGAATATGAGCGGATTGTTTTGAATCGGTTATCTAGTCGGGAATCGTGTCATAGTTGCCACGCGAGTTCTGGATTAGATCCGGGCGGTTTCATTTAGCAGATAAGAGAATATTTTTGAATTATAACCCTCTCCGGGAAATCGGGGAGGGTTTTTTATTATCGGATGAAAATTATGACACAAAGCACACGACAATATTTGATTACGCCGGATGATGATGAGGTAATTGATCCGGTATATAACGCTATTCGAGTTGAGGGCACTGGTGATTTGTCAGTTGTTTTGTCCGGCAATACGGACGCCGAGGTGCAAACGTGGTCAATTGCCGGGATGGAGTTGATTGATGAGGTTGTGATTAAAAAGGTCATGGCTACAAATACGGATGCTGGTAATTTGAAAATTATAGGTATGCGTTAATCCATGGCACTCCCCTTTGTCGGCAAGCGCAACAAAAAGCGTGATAGCGTTGTTATGGCGTTTCCGTTTAACCGTGGGCTAAAAGCAGTCCGTGGTGCAGTAGACTCAAACACCCAGCTATCAGGCGGCAGTACGATTGATTATTTGGGGCGGCAGGTTGATGGTGACCTGCACGAATCAATGCATTATGGAATGCGTCGGGCTAAGAACTATTGCGAGGATTCGGATAATTTACTACAAACAGCCGGTTCGACAAAATGGTACGAGGAAGGTACAACTGAAACTATTGATTTCGAAACTGTTGAGCTTAAAGCGGGTACACAGGACAGAATATTATATATAAACGGCGATGTAGATGGGAGTAATCGAGTCTGGTGTATACGATCGTATGTTGAGTATGTTTCAGGAACGTTAACTGATGAAGTGATTATTCGTATCCAAGGTAATGGCCCTGATTATAATGGTACTGGCCGGCAGTCAACATATGCATTGTCCGAACTTGTCGGCGGAAAAGAGATTAGTTCATGGGGAACACCGACCGGTGATTCATCAAATGGGATCAGACTAAGAATACAAGGTGAAAACACCAATGTAAGCGATGTCAGAATTAAAATAAAGAGTGCTTGTATTTTTGATACGACAGGTGACACAAATCCAGATGTACCACATGAAAAAGTTAGCACTAAAGTTGGACTTGGAAATGAGCTAAGTCCGAATGTAACGTTTGATAGTGATATCGATGGTTGGTCTGGATTTGATGCACAAAGTACAGTTGAATGGGATGCAGGAACATTAAAAGTTACTAATGGAGATACTAGCGCAGCTAAAGGAACATTTAGTTTCACTTCAATATTAAATGAAGAATATCTGTTCTCTGTTGACTTTATTCGTAATGGCGTTGATGGGGGGCGGGTGCATGTAGGAACAAGTGCCGGTGGTACTCAGTTATATGATAGTGGAAATCTTGGTTCATCTCAGGCAGTCAACGGAAAATTTTTAGGTACAGGCGCGACAGTTTATATAAGCCTTACTACAAACAACAGTCTAGCTGATAGATATACAAATTGGGATAATGCATCTCTAAAATCACTATCCCACGGCGCAGGTGTTGACGGTGTTAAATATTTTGACACTGATAAATCACATATCTCGGTTGATGTAAATGGCGTTGTCACTGAGAGTGCGACCAAGACTTTACTAACGACCGGCAAAGGCATACAATGCGCACCCGAAGCGACTAACGAAAACACCATATCATCGGATATTTCATCATGGGCAAATAATGGCGTAGGTTCAACAATAACGCCCTATAACTATAAAGGGCGGCGTGGCGGCAATACGGTTGATAAACTGACCGGAAATGCAACTGGATCAGACGGAAAACTTAGAACGATAACACTGGCAAATAGCACTTTATATACATTACAAAGTGATTTAGTTTATGAGGACTCAACTCTGGCAAGGGTTGGGATTCACAACAATAGTTTGTCAGCATGGGAGGGTTATGTAGACGTTAATCCTTCAACAAACCCACCAACAACTGTTGGCAGTTCAGGTGCTTCAAATATCGGTTATATCGATTGGTATGGTGATCAATCATTGTGGGTACTGCATTACCAAATGACAACCACTGCGAATGTTGCGGCAGAAGATACGCGCATATTAGTGCAGCCTGATCGAAACGGGACATCTCAAAGCGTTGGACTTTCGTGTGTTAATGTTCACACTTTACCTTTTCCCATTCTTGCAATCGATACAGACGGATCAACAGAAACACGGGATGGTAGTGATCCCGCTGTAATTTGGTTGGGTGGTAATTCAAATTTTGAATTGGAAGTCGAGCTGTTTCCGCAAGCTTACGACACTGTTACCGCTCGTCACGTTTTCGCCATCGGTGACGACGCCAATGATCATATGAGGTGTTATATCGGCGCTGGTGATGGTCGGGCGAGATGGGATATCAAAGTGGCCGGAACTGGTCATGTCGTACAAACAAATGATCCAGTTACCGTGGATAGTTCAACCGTTATACGATTTAGATTTCTCAACGGCGTGATGACCATGTATGTAAATGATGTTTTGCAAACAGACACCGAACTGTCAGTGCCTAGTTTAGCGTTCTCGTCATTGTTATTGCACGTTGGCGGTTCGTACTCAGGTGGAACACAGCTTTACGGATGTGAAAAATTATTGTCGGTGAAAAAACTATGACAATCAACGTAATAGTTTTAATCGATCAGTCAGTCAATGACACAATACACGACTACAAATCAAAGAAAGACAAGGGCCAAGCAACACCAGCAATTGACATTGATCTAGTTCGCGCAAGGTTTTCAAAATCAGCGACTAAATCATTTCGCTTTGATAGGCGCTGCAAAAAAATCAACAAAGATGGAAAAGTTAAAAAACAAAAAATAGATTGGGTTCCTGAAAATCTATACATCGACGATCCAGACGAGTTTTTTAGTAAGTTGTCCGGTAAATCCGGGGCAACTGACATGGAATTAGTCGGGGCGTGGAATATGGATGGCAGTCAATTAGGTCGAAAGTGGGTTTATGACGATCAAGGCGTTAAATCGTCAATCGTTGATTCAGACTATACAGGGCCAGTCGTGCCATTTAACCGTGAAACATATATCGACATACATCCAGACATCACCATCGGTGAGACAACGAAAACCGCACGTCAAGCATTGCTCGATGGTGACATTTCGGAATTGTCGCAGATCAATACCAAAGTTTCTCAGGGCGATCGGGATTTAACGGAATTTTAAAAAATGAGATTTATTGTACTTTTATTGGCAGCGTTATTTTATATCGCTTCGTTTTTAATGGCGAGCGGTGCAGTTAATGCGGCTGTGTATTACATTAGCGACACCGGCAGTGATATCACTGGCGCTGCTGATGATGTAAATAGCCCATTTCAGTCTATAACACATGTTAAAGGTCTCTCGCTAAGTTCAGGTGACGACATTTATTTGGAATGTGGCTCTGTTTTTAATGGTCAATACATTGATATTACACATGGTGGCACGTCTGGGAATCATGCGGTTTTTGGGTCTTATTATGGTGCTACACCGACTTTAAATGATTGTGCAGGTGGGGGCTTTAGTGATCCTCAAATGTTTGGTGCTTATTCTCAGGCAGGCGATCCGGTCGGTGGTAGTTCGGGAGCCATACCCCCTGGGGCTTATAGCGGTTTAATACAGGTATCTTCAAGTTATGTCGATGTAAAAGGAATTTGGTTAAGGAACTCATCCGGTGCCTGTATACAAGCTCAAGGTACTAGTGGATCGCCCATATCTAACATCACCCTTGATGGCAATACTTGTCAATTTACGGCAGGCCAAGCAATCGCAGGTAAACGTTACTCGTCATACGTTTATATCTTGAATAATACGATTTCGCAGTGTGGCCAAGCTGCATTAAACGGTGAATGGGTTGGTCCCAATCATGGTATTTGCAGTGGCTTAGTAGGTTCTGATTATGGGATCGTTTATAACAATTACGCGTTTAATAATGAGGGGGAATCGTTTGTAGCATTTGAAGCATCTGAGTATGGGATTTACTCTTATAATGTTGTTGAGTGTTCGCATTGGAATTCTTATTATATTGATCAAGCAGTCAATAGCATTTGGGAAAGAAATATATCTATCGGTTGTAACGATACAAATTTTCTAAAGCATAATCCCTATGCTGAAAATGGATTTGGTATAAACGTCGAAAGACCGCTAGGCGGGAATTCAACTGGCGTTATCATCCGTAACAATATCATTATCGGCATGAATACCGGCATAGCCACAACAATGCTATCACCTGCACGGTTACAACAAGTAACCGCTAGTACAATCTCATTTACAAGTGGAACCAATGTTATAGCAGATTCCGGAAGCGGCTTTGGTGCGTTTGTTTCGGGGATGCAGGTAACAATAGCAGGTTCAACCTTTAATAACGGGACTCACACTGTCACTGCGGCTTCATCTGGTAGTTTAACAGTCGCGGAGTCGTTAACGAATGAAAGTGCCGGCGCGAGTGTTACCGCGTCCGGAAGAATGCAGGTGCAATTTGATTTCATTGGTAATACGGTTGTCGGCAATAACTATGCGTTTCGATCAACATTTTTAACCAATGACCTAATACAACCATCAACGATTAAAAATAATTTATTTACCGAGAATGCGACAGAATGCGCAGTGGTCACAAGCGGCGAAGGTGGCATACCTAATACCGCGCTTCAAGTGTCAGAAATGGATTTTGATTACAACCATACTGATACCGCTTTTACCGATCTTGATTGTGATGGCGTTAATGATGTGCATGGTGATCCATTATTAACTGGTACTGGTTGGACATCTATGTCGAGTCCTCCAGATACTTCGTTAGTTTCTCCGCAACCAACAAGTGGTGCATTGGATGGTGGATTAGATTTAACTTCATCAATACCAAATATTGCTAATTATCTTCAATCAGGCGATTTGCCTTACACCTTAGATACGACTTATTTAAGCGAAGATTTTTTAGGTAATGCTCGATCAACCACCGACATTGGAGCAATTGAGGGGACTATAGCGGTTGATCCAGATGTGACTGTCCCATTTTATATGGAGATAGGTGAAAGTCCCGCGACAAATGTTGTGGTATCTGAAACTTATTTGGCACAAGATTATATTGATTTAACGGGTGCATCGTATAAAACAGAAACAGGGGATGTGCTGGGTACAACCGACGATGCTTTGTATTTAAAATCAATAGAAAAGAACGGTACTTTAAAATGGGACATCCCTATTGCTGATGGCACCTATGATGTTGGTCTGCATTTCATTGAACGTTATTGGGGGTATGTAACAGGGACTTGTGATTCTAATGGTTCTAATAGAAATTTCGATATCTTAATTGAAGGTGTTTTAGTCGCTAATGAATTTGATATCTGCGCAAACGCGCTGGCGGCTTTTACTGCATTCACTAAGGTATTTCCCAATATAGTAATTGATAGTGCAACTGCAGATGGATTTCTTACGATAGAATTGCGCTTAGGTAGCAGCTCAGATCCTAAACCGAGTATTGCGGGTTTGTATGTTGCGACTGCCTCGCCGACCGGCAACACAATGACGGTTGCAAATGCTACTGTGAATCATTCGGGTGTTAATAGGTTTCCGACTGATTTACTAATTGATCCGATCACGTTAGCTGGTGTTACATCAACGGCAGTCGATCCTATCTATATTTCGTCAATTGATACAACTGGATTAACTGCAGGTGCAGCAGTTATTGATGCTGACTCAAATAGTACGCTTATCGCATATACGCCGGCTGATGCTAATAGTGCGGGCAGCGTGGGTAGTATCGTCGTGAATTTTGCCGATGGTGAAGATACCGGAACAACCACCATCAATCTAACGCTTACTCAAGTGGCCACTGGCACCATTAGTTTTACTGCGCAAGCTTCAAATGGCACTGGGCGTGTGAAAATGACAAGTCAAACCGGGCTAAAGTATTGGTTGATCAATTTGTCAGATAATACGGCGTTAGTGGGCACAGGTGAAAGTACTGATGCAAGCGGCGTGTTTGAGTATACCGATGTCAACGTTATTGCGGGTATAAACTATCGGGCTGTGATCATGATTCCGGGTTGGTCAACGATTGGGACTGATACGACGTATAACCGAATTTATACACGACAAACAACGGCTAACTAATGGCATATCAATTTGGTGTAGGCTCAAAACTCACAACGACATTAAACACAACAAATACGCTTCGGTCTTATGCGTTTTGGTTTTATCAAATTGGTAACGGCGGGAGTAATTTAGGACGTATATTTGACAAGCGGGAAAGTGGCGATGCGGCACGAGAACGTTTTTATGTGTCAGGTTCAACGTTAAAGTTTCGTCGAGAATACACTACAACGAGCGGTGAGTGGGCGATTGATCAACCTTCGTTAAATGCATGGCATCATTGTGTTATTACGTATGATGATTCAAGCGCGAGTAATGATCCGATTGTTTATATTGACGGTGTTTCAGTAACCGTTACCGAAACACAAACTCCGGCGGGTACATTGAGACCGGATAATGCAGCAAATTATGTATGGGGTAATGACGGCACAACGACTGATTATTATTGGGATGGATATTTAGCTGAGGGCGCAATATTCGACGGCATATTGTCAGCGGATGATGCCGTGTTGTTGTTTGAGGGATTACTGGCATCGGAAGTGGGCACGGCAGTTAGTCATTGCCAAATGTATGATAGCGCGGCTGATTTGATTATTGCAGACGCCACTGCAACAAGTTTAACGGTGGTTGATCATGCTCCAGTAGGTGGAGGCGTAGGCATGGGCCATTTGGCGTCGGTGTTGCTGATGGGCGGCGGTGCTTTGAGAGGTAGTTCAAGAGGGATTTCAAGGGGTCAAATGTGATTAAAGCAAAAAAAAATGCAGTTTATTATTTGTCATTCCCTGCTATCAATTCAAGTACGCCAGAGTCGTATGTATCTGGAGAGTCTATCGTTGATTCTGCGTATTATAAAGACGGGGTTGGCGCGTGGACTTCAATGGCAATCGCGGACACGGTGTCGGAGATTGGGTCTACTGGTGTTTATGAGTTGGATCTAAGTGCGAGTGAGCTTAATCATGACAAGGTGCTAATTAAGTTTACTAGCACTAATATGGCAGATGATATGGTCATGTTTGATTTAAGTGCAAAGCTTGTTGATGATTTACAAGATTTGTCTGCAGCACAAGTTAATGCAGAGTGTGACACGGCTATTGCCGATGCAGCCTTAGCGACTGCGGCGAATCTTGCGGTGGTTGATGGTATTGTTGATGCGATATTGGTTGATAGTGGTACCACGATTCCAGCATTGATTGCGGCCCTTAATAATGTTTCTGCAGCGGATGTGAATGCGCAGTGTGATTTGGCAATCAGTGATGCAGCTTTAGCAACTGCAGCCAATCTTGCGGTGGTTGATGGTATTGTTGACACGATATTGGTTGATAGTGGTACTACAATTCCAGCATTGATTGCGGCCCTTAATAATGTTTCTGCAGCCGATGTGAATGCGCAGTGTGATTTGGCAATCAGTGATGCAGCTTTAGCAACTGCAGCCAATCTTGCGGTGGTTGATGGTATTGTTGATGCGATATTGGTTGATGTTGGCACCACGATTCCAGCATTGATTGCGGCTCTTAATAATGTTTCTGCAGCAGATGTGAATGCGCAGTGTGATTTGGCAATCAGTGATGCGGCCTTGGCAACTGCAGCCAATCTTGCGGTGGTTGATGGTATTGTTGATGCGATATTGGTTGATAGTGGTACCACGATTCCGGCATTGATTGCAGCGCTTAATAATGTTTCAGCGGCGAATGTTAAAGCGCAAGTGGTAGCAGCATTGTCAACGGACACTTATGCAGAGCCAAGTGGTGGAATTACATCAACGGCAAGTCTTGCAAGTAAGCTTGGTTTTTTAACGACAGTACTTCGCAACAAAACAACGTTCAATAAAAATACGGGTGTTAAAACGGTGCGCAACGATGCGGATAGTGCTGATATTGTTACTAGCACAAACACTGACGATGGGACAACGTTTACAAAGGGTGAATACAGCTAATGTCCTTTGATAATGTTGTTCAACGTGCGAGCGTTGTAAATGTTGATGTTATGGACCCGTTCGTGTACCCAAACAATGCATTAGATATTGGTGATGGTCAGACATTGAATTTTGATTATGCGTCTGCGTTTGTTGTAAAGATAACAAATGTGATCGTTTCAAATTCAGATCCAGTTTTATTGGTAACTAATAGTGACCCAGATTTGGTGGTGACAGTATGAGCGTGGTTCTTGATTCGATTAACGAGCAAACAAGCCGTGATGTGTCGGTATCATTTACGAATAGTAGTGGTATCTCTCAAATACCCGATGCGGTGAGTTATCGAATTGACTGCCAAACAAATGAAGTGGCTGTTAAAGCATTGACTTCAATAACACCAGCGGCAGATATAACTATTCCCGTAACTGTTTTGGAGAATGTCATTATTAATGACGATAATGCGCTAGAGACAAAGCGCATCACGTTGATTGCGACGTGGGGAACCGATGAGGGTATAACCGAGCAGATTGATTATGATGTGAATAACTTGCGGTATGTGACGTGACGTTTCAAGTTAGCGTAAAAAGCGACTTAAAGAAACTAACAAAGCATCTTAATAACGTTCAGAAAAAACAAATCCCTTATGCTGCAAGTCAGGCATTAACGGACACGGCATTCGATGCCAGAAAAGCGTTGAGAGTTCAAGCCACTAAGAAGCTGGATAGACCGACAAAGTTTACTATAAACGCATTTCAAGTAGACAAAGCAACTAAACGCGATCTGAGAGCTGCGGTATATGTTCATAAACTTAGATGGTCATATCTTAAGTATCAGATCTTAGGTGGGTCAAGAGAGGTTAGCGGTAAAGGTACAGGTGTTCCATTCAGCCAAAAGCTAAATAAGTTCGGGAATATTCCGGGTAGAAAAAAAGGGTTAGTAAAAAAGAAACGTCAATTTGTGGCGACCATCAAAGGGATTACTGGAGTGTGGGAGCGTACTGGCGGCAAGCGTAATCCCGGCATTAAATTGGTTACAGCATTTGAAAAGAAAGTTAGTTATAAAAAACGGTTTGAGTTTAAAAAAATCGTCCATGGTATTGCTAAGAGTAAGTTTCCAAAACATTTCGATAAAAGATTAACTGTAGCGCTGAAAAATATGCGTAAAAAACTATGAATTATTATTTAAAAAGGTACTCCCGGAAGGGTCTAGCTCGAGGGTAATTCGCACCGCGTTCTTTTTCTAGTTATGAGATTTGTTAGGGGGGTTATACCTATAGATATAGGTTAATGATATGGAAAGTAATATGATCAGTCTTAACGAAGTTGCTACACAGTCGGGCTTTGGTCGGTTGGTCGGCATTAGTCAACCGGCGGTTAATGAAAAAGTCAGTGACGGATTACTTCCTGTAAATGGCACATATCAACAATGGCTAAATATTTATTGTGAACGCTTGCGCGAAGAGGCTGCAGGTCGAAGTGGTGAAGATCAGGTTTGCCTTACTCGTGAACGCGCGAGGCTTACTAAAGGTCAAGCAGATAAGGTTGAGCGTGAAAACGCGATTGAAAATGAATTGAAGCGGGATGTTTCTGTGTTAACAGAAGTCTTGGCGCAAATGAGTACAAAGATTGCCGGTAAGCTTGAAGCAATCCCGGTGCGCATTAAGCGTGAGGCGGGTGATGTTCCGCGTGAGGCGTTGGAAATTATTGAACAGGTTATCGTTGATGTGAGAAATATTGCTTATTCGATAGAACTGGATTGGGAAAGTTTTGATGAGATGGAAGAAGCTGCGAGAGTCGGTGAAGAAGGGACTGGAATCCCTGAGAGCGCCGGAACCGTTGCGCATGTCTCAGTGGGCGGATAAGCATTTTTATCTTTCTGCAGAATCGTCTTATGTAGAACAAAAATGGAAAGCATACCCGTTTCAACGTGGAATGCTAGACATGATGGGTCACGATGCAATCGAGGATTTTGATTGCATGAAATCGGCGCGAGTCGGTTACACAAAAATGCTCATGGCGGCAGTTGGTTACTTCGCTCAACACAAACGCCGTAATAGTGTTATTTATCAACCGACCGATGGTGACTCTGACGACTTTTGTAAGGACGAAGTTGAACCGATGTTGCGTGATGTAAAAATCATGCGCGATGTTTTTCCAAATTACTTAAGACGCCACAAAGACAATACGCTACAAAAAAAGAAAGGGCTTGGTGTTGCTATCCATTTAAAGGGTGGCACCGCAGCAAAAAATTATCGCCGCATCTCTGTTGATGCTTCGATCATGGATGAAGTTGATGCCTTTGTTCAGGATGTAGAAAAGGAAGGTAGTCCAAAGATACTGGCTGGCAAGCGTACCGAGGGCGCGACATTCCCTAAGCGCATTAGAGGATCAACGCCAAAAATAAAAAACTTCTCAATGATTGAAGCTGGTTGGGAGGAAGCTGAAAAACGATTTAAGTTTTATATTCCTTGTCCGCATTGCGGTGAGATGATCGCTTTGCAATGGGGTGGTAAAGACAAGTCTTATGGATTTAAGTGGATCGATAACGATCCAGAAACCGTTGCACATTGTTGTGATAAATGTGCCGGCTTATTTACTCAATCCGATTATTTGCAGGTTTGGGATCTAGGCCGATGGATTGCGCAAGACGGTACGTGGTATGACGATAAAAATGGCGTCTTCCGCGATTCGGTAGGTATTGAAGTTCCCGCGCCGTTATCCGTTGCGGTGCATGTGTGGACAGCATATAGCCCACAAACAACATGGGTTAAAATCGTTAGAGAATTTATTGCTGCTAACGAAAAAGCAAAATCCGGTAATGATAGCGAATTAAAAAGCTTTGTTAACACAACGCTTGGTGAAACGTGGGAAGCGGAAGTCGAGCAAACCGACGAGAGCGAATTAAAACGCCGGGCAGAAGATTACCCGCTTGGCGTCGTGCCGATGGGTGGGTTAATCCTTGGCGCAGGTGTTGACGTGCAAAGCAATCGATTTGAGGTAGTGACATACGCTTTTGGTATTGGCGAAGAAATGTGGGCGGTGGACTACAAAAAAATCGATGCGAACCCTGCCGTGCAAAGCGAGTGGAATAAATTAGCCGACTATCTTGATAAACCCATAAAACACGCCTCTGGATCAATGCTAAAAATCGAAGCAGAGGCAGTTGATACTGGCGGTCACTTTACGCATCAAGCGTATATATTTAGTCGCCACAGAAAAAAAACCTATGCAATAAAAGGTGATAGTCAGCCCGGCAAGCCAATAAAGGCGCGTCGATCATGGGTTGATATCAATCACAATGGGCGAACTTTAAAGAAAGGTTGCAAATTGTGGATGGTCGGTACCGACACCGCAAAAGATTTGATATTTGGTCGACTTGGGGTACCAACGCCGGGACCGGGATATATTCACTTCTCCAAACAATTGCCGGATGAATTTTATCAGCAGTTAGTAGCAGAAGTGCGGATCATGGTCCGTTCAAATGCCAGCGAACAATACAAATGGGTAAAGAAAAAAGCGGGTATTCGTAACGAGGTGCTTGATTGTACGGTTTACGCATTATTTATCGCGGAAGTATTAGAGCTTCGTACTTACTCGAAAAAACGATGGGAACAATTAGAGCTTGCGGTTCAGCCATTGATACAAGATTTGTTTAGCAAGCCAGAAGTTGAAAAAGAAGTTATACCGGAAAAACAAACACCACCAGCAAAACAAGCCAGTGGTCAAGATTGGATAGGCACCGGAACAGGAGACTGGATCTAATGAGTGAAGCAACAGACATGGTTGCGCTTTATATAACAGCCGAAAAGAAAGTGTTGGCGGGTCAGGCGTATAGTATTGATGGTCGTTCTGTAACACGCGCAGATTTACCCTCAATACGTCAGGGCCGTAAAGAATGGGAAGCAAAAGTGCGCGCAGAGTCTGCAAAAAGTTCTGGCGGCTCATCATTTTTTAGTGTTGCGGATTTCAGCTAATGGGTTTCCTTGAAAGCAGCATAAAAGCCATATCTCCTCAGTGGGCGTATCGCCGGGAGCAATACCGGCAAGCGTTAGCTGCGTATGAAGCAGCAACACCGGGCAGACTTAGAAAACACGCTGCTGACAATGCTAGTGGCGATGCAGTTGTTGGTCGGGCAGGTACGGCCTTGCGCGGTTATGCGCGCCAGTTAGAACAAAACTACGATATCGCAAAAGGTGTGCTCGATGTATTGGTCAATAACACCATCGGTGCAAGCGGTATCACTCGTGAGCCGTTACCACGTAAAAAAGATGGCACGATACACGAAGAGTTTGCCATTGTATTGTTGGCGTTATGGCAAGACTACATCCATAAGCCAGAGGTGACTTGGGAGCATGACTATCCGAGCGCAGAACGATTGGCTGCACGCACTTGGTTTCGTGATGGCGAGCTATTAGTGCAAATGCTCGAAGGTCGGGTGGCTGGCCTAGATCACGGCACTATGGTGCCATTTTCGTTTGAATTGATCGAGGCTGATTTATTACCGTTTGATTTGAATGATGATAATCGCGGTATCACTCAAGGTGTGGAGCGTAACGCATGGGGGCGATCAAGAGCGTTTCATATCACGCGACATCATCCCGGAGATAGCGGGTATCGCTTAAACTTTAACGCAAAACGCGTGTCGGCAGATAATATGTTACACCCTAAAATGGTTAGCCGAATACGGCAGGCCAGAGGGGTTTCCGTTTTTGCATCGGTCATGCGTCGTCTTGAAGACTTAAAAGACTATGAAGAAAGTGAACGTATAGCTGCAAGGGTTGCTGCAGCATTAACGGGTTACATCAAAAAAGGCATGGCAGAAAATTATTCCGGCCCGGACGCAGGCGATACAGACCGCAATTTTAAAATGAAACCGGGCATGGTGTTCGACGGTTTGCAAGAAGGTGAAGAAGTCGGAACGATAGACAGTAATCGCCCATCGTCATTGCTTACACCGTTTCATGACGCCATGTTGCGCTTTACCGCCACAGGTACCGGCACGGGTTACAGTTCGATAAGCCGCAATTATAATGGTACCTATAGTGCGCAGCGCCAAGAACTCGTTGAGGGGTGGGGGCACTATCAAACACTCAGCAATCTTTGGATAGCGCAATTCGAGCGCCCAACTTGGGGTCGTTTTGTCAATATGTGCATTGCCTCTGGTTTGGCTCCGGTACCGAATGATCTTGATCTAACGACTGTGACGGTGGCAGATTTTCGCGGTCCTGCCATGCCGTGGATAGATCCCGAAAAAGAAGCCAAAGCCAATCGATTGTTGGAACGCTGCGGCTATAAGGCACCACAGCAAATTATCCGTGAGCGTAACGGCAGTCCTAAAGATGTGATGGATCAAATTGCAAAATGGCGAAGCGAAGCGCATCAACGTCAACTGGTCTTTGAGTCAGACCCGGCAAACGATAAATCTACCCCAACCGAATCCCCAGCACCGTCTGGGGATTCTTCGTTAAGCGATGAGGAAAACGACGATGGCAAAAAAGAAACCAGTTAAACAGAAAGGTAATACTTACGAAATTCGTGCGGCGGGTGAGTCAGAGGCTGAATTATTAGTCTATGGCGATATCGGCGAAAGCTGGTGGGGTGAAAGTGTCGAAGCAAAAGACACTGCCGAGCAGCTTTCCGCATTAGACGTTGAAACCATCACCGTGCGCATTAACAGTTATGGCGGCTCAGTCTCTGACGGAGTGGCTATATTCAACGCCTTACGATATCACCCAGCAGCTATCAACGTGCGCATTGATGGTGTGGCCGTTTCTATTGCGTCATTAATTGCTATGGCGGGTGATACGGTAGAAATGGCAGAAAACGCATTATTCATGGTGCATGCGCCATGGGGTGGGCTTGCAGGTAACTCCAAAGAAATGCGCGAATATGCAGACGTGTTAGATACCTATGCAAAAGCCATGTCTAGCTCATACATGCGTAAAACCGGGCAAAGTTCCGAAACGATTATGGATCTACTAACCGATGGCGAGGATCATTGGTACACCGCAGAAGAAGCGGTGGATTTTGGTTTTGTCGATGAAATTATCGAAGAGCAAATGGCAGTCGCTGCAGGCTTTGATAAATCACGGTTTATTGGATCAAAACTCAATGCCTCAGCGCCCAAACTTAACGCATTACCCGAAGATTTCAAACCGGCGGCGGTCGTCGCCATAACTCAACCTCCAAAGGAGAAAACTATGACTAAAAAAGTCAAAAAAACCGTGGCGACCTCAGCAGATCCTGCTGTACCTGTCGTATCTGAACCCGTGACAGATCCTGTGGTAGAGCCAAAGGCTCGATCAGAGGCAGAGGTGCTTGCAGCAAATCGAGCACGTGTGTCTAGCATTCGCTCATCATTTTCGTTGCATATGGGACGGGAAGGTGTTCAGGCGTTATTGGACAAATGTATTGATGACGACAATATCGATCCATCGGCAGCAAGTGATAAATTACTTGCGCATTTAGGTAAAGGAGCAGAACCCTTGGCAACAAATCCCAAAGCGGAAGTAATTGAAGACGAAAGTGATAAGCAAATCAATGCAGCAATGGATGTGCTTATTGTGCGTGCAGGCGCGCAAAACATGCGTGGTAATAATATCCAGCCATTGGCGATTGATTTAAGCGGCAATCCATATCGTGGCAGCACCCTAATGGATTTAGCAAAAGCGTCTATTAAACGTGCTGGTAAAAATCCAAACGGTATGGATAAGCGTGAGGTGGTTGCAACGGCATTTCAAACCACTAGTGATTTCCCGGTATTGCTTGAAAATACCATTCACAAAATATTGCTACAAGCCTATATGACTGCACCAGATACTTGGTCGCGTTTCTGTAAAATTGGCTCTGTTTCGGATTTCCGTGCCCATAATCGATATCGCGTGGGTTCAATTGGTAATCTCGATACATTGGGTCAGCATGGCGAGTTGAAAACGAAAACGATCCCTGATGGTGAAAAAGGCAGTATTACAGCCACCACCAAAGGCAACATCATTGCTATTACGCGTGAGGCTATCATCAATGATGATCTTCAAGCGTTGACTGATTTAGCACAAATGTTTGGCCGAGCTTATCGCCGAACCATTGAAGCGGCAGTTTATTCGTTATTAGCGGAAAATAGTGGATTAGGCCCAACAATGGGCGACGGTGACACATTGTTTCATGCTAACCATGGCAACATTGGTACTGGTGCGGCCATCGCTATGGCGGCTATAGATGCTGATCGCGTACTCATGGCGAAGCAAACGGACGTTAGCGGCAATGACTTTCTTGATATTCGTCCTGCTGGATTATTGCTACCTGTTGGTTTGGGTGGTACTGCGCGATCTATTAATGACGCGCAATACGATCCAGACACTTCGAACAAATTACAAAAACCAAATACGGTTCGTGGTTTGTTTAGCGACATCATTGATACACCACGTCTAACAGGTACACGACGTTATATGTTTGCTGATCCAAACGATGCGCCGGTCATTGAGGTCGCTTTTCTGGATGGTATCCAAGAACCTTACATTGAAACCAAAGACGGCTGGAGTGTTGACGGTGCAGAGCTTAAAGTTCGCGGTGATTTTGGTGTGGGTGCGATTGATTATCGCGGTGCAGTTACCAACGCAGGCGCTTAAGCTTTAATGCATGAATAGCGGTCGCCTCCGGGCGGCCAATATTGACAAAATATTGAGGAAAATAAAATGACGACAAAAGTGAAAAATGGTAACCACATGAAGGTTGCAACCTATACCAACGCAGGATCAGCGATTTCATCCGGTGATATTGTGGTGGTCGGATCAACGTCCGATGCATTTTTAGCAATTGCTCTGGTTGATATTGCCAATGGTGCCAGTGGCAGTGTGGGTTATGACTGCGAAGTGGAAGCGGCAAAAGTATCTGCAGCGGTATTTGCACAAGGTGAATCATTAACATGGGATTTCAGTGCGAGCGCCTTTGATGATAATCAGGCAACGGCAGCAAGTGGCGATGTTTCCGGTGGCGCAAGTCGCGCAGAGGCGGCAGGTGCGGACGCTGAAACCACATGCCGCGTTTGGTTGACAGGTGTTCCTTCAACGTTAACTGCATAATATAAATAAAAACAGCAAAGGAAAGGGTCGAGAAATCGGCCCTTTTTATTTATGGCGATAGAAGATACCGACGATTTGGCACTATTTTTCGACACTGATGATTTTGCTATTGAATTTAAATATACACCACCGAGCTATCCTCATCCGTCAAGCAAAACAAGAAAAATTAACGGTCAATTTAGCCGTGGTTATGTAGAAACAGCAGGTGTGCAGGGTGATTATCCGCACATCGTTTGCGCTTTGTCAGAAGTGGCGGACATTGCAGAGGGTGCCAGAGTAACGGCAAATAGTATCGAGTACAAAATAATGGATTGGCAACCAAGCGACTCACAAAGCACCGTCCAATTGATTTTACAGGAACAATAAATGACACATGCGCGAAAGCAAATCCGTGATGCAGGAAAAGCCCTAATCACCGGATTAACAACAACCGGATCACAAGTGCATGCGTCAAGAAGTTACACATTAAAAACTTTACCCGCATTACGAATCTACACCAATGAAGAAGACATCGAACCCGATAATTTAAGCAGTCCATGTGACTTAATGCGTGTACTAAATATTGTTGTCGAAGCGGTTGTGGCAAAAAATGACACGTTAGATGATGAGTTAGACAAGATTATTGCCGAAGTTGAAATCGTTATGGGTGGCTCCACGTTGTCAGGTTTGGTTCGTGAATTAATTCTAACAAACATCGAAATAGAAATGAGCGCAGAAAGTAATATCGAAACAGGCGTGGCTCGTATGACGTGGCGCGCCGAATATCGCACTAAAGAAAACGCACCGGAGGTGGTCACATGAAAATGATACCGATGAAAAGTCCAGATGGGAAACAAACCGCAAACGTCACGCCGGGTAGTTTGCAAACCATGTTAAATCGCGGTTGGACAACCGCCGAAGAAGTAAAGGCAGTAAATCATCAACCGCAACCAGAAAACGAGGAGCAGAATAAATGACAACGCACACAGGAAAAGAGGGGATTGTAAAAGTCGGTGCCAATACAGTGGCTGAAATTACCGGGTTTAGCCTTGATGAAGCCATGTCGCCCATTGATGATTCGGGATTGAATGATACCTGGGATACGCACAAGGCGGGTCCGCAAAATTGGAATTGTTCCTTTGAGGCGTGGTGGGACCCATCGGACACCAACGGTCAGCAGGCGATGGCGATTGGTAATTCTGTTTCACTGGATTTGTATGGTAATGGCGAGGCCAGTGGTGATACTCACTTCACGGGCACGGCAAGTATTACGGGAATTTCTCGTAGTTGGGCGCGTGGTTCAATAGTTGGTGCGACATTTACTTGTCAGGGTAGTGGTGCGTTAACAGAAGCAACGGTGGTGTAATATGAGCGAGATTTTACAAAGAGCAAAAACGCATTTTCGTGATCGATTGTCTGCGGACATGGAATATGTCTCCTGTCCTGAATGGGGTGAGGAAGATAAGCCATTAAAGATCTACTATAAACCCTCAACACTTGAACAGCGAAATCGGATTTATAGTTATCTGAAAGATGGTAATTTAAAATTCATCGCCCAAACCTTAATTGAACGCGCCCTCAAAGAAGATGAAAGCCCAATGTTCAGAAAGGTTCACATGACAGAGCTGATGAAATCCGTTGACCCGGATGTTATCCAATACATTGTCGCAGAAATGGCGGCGGGTGAAGACGATGAGATGGACGCGGAAAAAAACTCATAGAGGATACAGAGCTAATGGATTATTACGCCGTGGCTGATCGTTTAAATATGTCGATTAGTCAGGTGTTAAAAATGACTGTATCCGAGTTTGAAGGTTGGAAAGCTTACATAAAGTTGATGAAAAATAATGACTGAATCACGCACGGAACTCACCGCCAAAGATCGCACCAAAGCTGCTTTTGATTCCTTTTCAAAACGCATTGGCGCGGCAGGTAAAAGCCTCGCTAGCATGCAAGGAAAAATTGCAATATTGGTTGGTGCGGCGGGTATCGGTGCGCTCGTTAGCAAATCACTGGCGGCAGGTGATGCGTTAGCAAAACAGTCTGACAAGTTGCAAATCAACACCAAAGAACTGGCGGCACTCAATCAGGCCACACAGCTTTATACGAATGCCGGTCTAGGGACAATGACCGAATCGCTGGTAAAAGCAGAGAAACGCTTAGGTGAGTTTGCGGCCAATGGTGGTGGTGCGGCTGCGCAGTGGTTAAAGAAATTTAATTTTGATATTGCAGAATTAAAAAGCCAAAGTCCAGGTGAATTGTTTGCGACTTATTCAGATGCGATAAAAGGATTAAACACTCGGGGTGAGCAAATGGCCGCTATATCTGCCCTAATGGGCGATGAGGCGCGTAACTTGTTACCTTTGATAGATCAAGGGTCGGAAGCCATGCGCGAAGCAGCGGAGCAAACAGAGCGCTTTGGTACGGCCTTGTCCAGAACCGATTTGGCGCAATTTGAAGCGGCTAATGATTCGGTGCATAACATGGGGCAATCCTTTGTGGGTTTAGGTAATGCGATATCGCTTATATTTTCCCCTGCCATCAAATGGGTATCTGAGCAAATTACCAGTCTTGTAGTGTGGTTCAAGGATAAAGTGCGCGGCTTGTATGACTGGCTGCAGAGTGCCGGGATTATTGATCCGATTGATATTGACGTTAACTTTAAACCTGCAGGACAAAGTGAGCTAACCGAATTTAAAAATAGAGAACTTGAAAGCGTTGAAGAATTTTTAATGTCAAAACAAGAGCGAGAGTTTGAAGCCTACGCCAATCGTTTTGATATTTTGCAGAGAGAGGTGTCTGACACTGAAAAACGCAATGAAATGCAAAAGAAACTCACCGCAAAATATAACGCGACTATTATAAAAATGAACAAAGAGCGGGTGGATAAGGAGCGTGAGTTAGAGTTTTCAAAGTATGCCAATATTGCCAGCGGATTTAAAAACCTAACAAAAATTATTGCCAAAGAGGGTAAGGTTGCGTTCTTGGCTAACAAAGCGTTTGCTGTCGCAGAGGCCGGCATCAACACTGCTAAGGCGGTTACAAAAGCTCTACCTAATTTCCCTTTAGCGTTTGCAGTAGGTGCTGCAGGTGCCGCGCAAATTGCCACAATCATTGGTACATCGCCCGGCTCAAGCAGTACTAGTCCGGTGAGCGCTGCTGCGTCGATTAATCCAGATCCCATTGAGGAAGTGCAAAATCAAGACTTGCAAACGCAGACGGAAAGCAAACAAGAAATCACCGTTAATCTGGTTGTGGATGGTCAAGTTGCGGCAAGCATTGTGTCGATAGGTACGCCAATTGCCATTGATAATGACACGCTTAATATTAAAACGGAAAATGGTTACGAGCGAATAATCAGCGCCTAATATTGCGAAATGTCGCCTGACCTGTTATACCCATAATACTAAAAATGAAAAAAGGGCGAATAATGGAAAATGACGATTTAGCAGTGATAAATGATAGGGCGGGTGAGCATCAACCGTATGAAGAAAAACCAAAAATAGTAAAAGTTAAAGTTGTTGATATTGATCTGAGTTTCTGGCGCTGGATATGTGTCATGGTAAAGGTAATTTTTGCCATGATTCCGGCAATTATCATCATAAACTTGATCATCGCGTTAATTCTGACATTGACTGGTGTCACTGGAACAATACTGCAATATTTCAACAACGTAACCCCGTAAACCAATAAACTAAACAATAAACCAAAACCCGCACGGGAAACCGTCGCGGGTTTTTTTATGCCCGGAATATTATGCCATCAATTGAATACATCGCCATTCGTCGTGTACACGCCGATCACACGTTAAATGATACGATCAGTCGAGATATTAGCGCGTATAGTATCTTGCCCTCATGGGACGTGCAAAAAGATGAGGCCATTGCCCTGAATGGTGATCAAGAAACGAATTATCATAATGATGACGACTTAATAGTATTCACATCACGACTTATTGCTCGCACCAACTTAACGTCGGATTACTGGTACGAATTCTTAGCCTCGATTATTGGTGGTGAAAGTTTCACTTTTGATCCTTACGGCACTATTGCAAGCCCTGATGATGCGCAAACGTATATCATGGTCGGTAAGCCAAGAATTACGCCGGTCAGTCGTTTAGGTGATCATCGCGTGTCATTTACGGCGCGAAAAATCTCATGAGAGCGTTTAACGATAGGTTTTTGCTGGCCAATAGTGCCTCATTCAAGCAGCCGTTATTTACCGTTGAAATTGCTTTTGACACGGCTTTTACAGACCTAGAATATTTCACCTCATCAAGCGAAGCCCAGCACCCGGTTGGTGCAAGTGTCATTGACGGTGTTGTTAAAAATATCTCGGGCACATCACAGCGCATTGACCCCCTAAAATTTGTCTCTTCGGTTGGTAACATCAATTTCGAATTAGTTGATAAAAACGCCACTGTTACTGCACTATTTAATGCAAAGCTGGACGCTGACAAAGGGCTGCGTGAAAAGCGTGTGCGGGTTTACATGGGATTTCCGGGCTTGGATTGGTCGGACTACGAATTAATCCAAACGCAAATCATCACCGGAATGATTAGCGGGAATGTTTCTTATAAACTTACTTGTAATGATATTCAGCGAATCGTTAAAAAAGAGATTTTTGATCTAGCGGAAACAAACCTGCAAACCACGGTAGAAGATCCGCCAGAAACCGCGCTGAGTGCGGCAATCACTACAACAACCGGCTTTGCCACCATTCCAGTGGATGACACCACCGGCTTTGCTAGTTCTGGTGCGCTTTTAATTAATTTTGAAATCATCACCTATACTGGCAAAACCTCAAATACCTTCACTGGTTGTTCGCGTGGTACTAATGACTCAACAGCAGCCACGCATTTGGTTGATGCGCGTGTGTCACAAACCATGTACACCGTTACGGTGTATGACACCTCAGATTTTGAAATGTTGGAACACGATGCCAACTATACCGACGCGCCCGATTTGACTGTTGGGTATTTTAAAATAGACAAAGAGATATTTCGATACAAAGGCAAAACATCAACAACGTTTACTAATTGTCTGCGCGGTGCGTTAAATACGCGCTCGGCAGTGCATGAAGTTGACACATCGAAAGCTGCTGACAAGCGACCAAAAATAGAAGAATACGTTTATATTGAAACCAATGCCGTCAAGGTTATTTATGGTTTGTTGCTTGGTACATTATACAACAATCCTACGTCCACAAACTTTCCTGCGCGATGGCATTTGGGGATGGATACTCTCTGGGTTAAAAACTCAGACTTCACTGGAATCGGTAACGACCTGTGGAACAACAGCGTTTCCAATGTAAACACCGGACTTAAAGTCCGTATTGCAGGCGTTAAAAAACAGGACGGTAAACAATTTATAGAAAAAGAAATATTACCGTTAATCGGTTGCTTTATGCCGATTTACGCAGCGGGTGACGTTGGTTTAAAACGTATGACCGGCGTCTTATCAGATGCGGCTTATGTTGCAGAGCTAAATGAAACTAATATCCGTCGTGATTCATCTCTAGCCATAAATTATAACCACAAAGCAGTAGCAAACCAGTTTGAAATGGACTGGAACTGGTCAGAAGTCCGCGAAGACTACACGCGCCCGACAACGTTTGTTGATGCCACTTCAATTGGTATACATCAAGATGCAAACCCTATCAAGTTGCGGTTTAGAGGTTTGCACGGCTCATTGCATACGGAATCTGTAGCAAAGCGCATATTGCAACGACTGCGCGACAGATATGCAGCGCCACCAGCGGAGATGACAATTAAATGCATGCCTCACCTAAACTCGCTTGAGGTTGGTGATATTGTTCGTGTCAACTATTCAAAGATCAGAGAGCACACTTCTGACAATGAAACCCTAGACAAATCGTTCGAGGTTCAGCAGCGCACTGTCAACTGGCAATCTGGGGAAGTGTTATTAAAACTATTTGGCTCGACGGTAAAACCCGGCGTGTCTGTCTTAACTAATTCATCAACTGTTCTGGCTGATGCCTATTACACGTCGCAAGGTGGTACCAATGTAAACACCTTGACCAATTATTCAGCCAATGCAATAACAGCTGATGAAACACTGGCAGGTGGCAACCTAATGTCGGGGGGTATTTGGTATTTTGATGGCGATCTTACTATCAATGCCGGTGTGACATTGACGATTAACAAAAATGTCTGGTTGCTGGTAAAAGGGCATTTAACCATTAATGGCACCATTAACGGCGCAGGGCAAGGGTCATCGGGTGCGGTTTCTACGGTTGTGGGTATTGAGGCAGGCACAAACAACTATTTGTCTGCGCCTGTTCCACCGGGCCGTATTCATGGATCGGAAAACTGGTCGGGTGAAACAGCTTTTTCATCACCACCGGATTGGCAAACGGTTGTCACAAAAGAAAAATATTCCCTAGAAAATTTTGAAATTGATTACGACGGCACAAACCTAAACGGACTACCAACAAACTTAATGGGGTCGTCAGGTGATACGGGATCTGCAGCGTTTCTGGTTGATGGCGGTTACTTTTTTAATGGCGAGGGTGCGGTAATACTCGACTCTGCTATTGGTGGAAATGGTGGGGCATCCGGCGCGGGATTGATGATTATTTCTCGTGGCGGAAGTTTTGGTGTCAATGGCTCGATAAATATTAGTGGTGGCAATGGCGCTGCGAGTGGTGACAGTGTTTTATATAAAAGCGCCTATACACTCAATGCAAGCTCGGGCGGTCCGGGTGCGCCCGGTTGTTTACTTTGGTTGATGGATGGTGGATCAGTAACGATTCCAAGCATCAATGACAAATTAACCGCTAACACCGGCATCTCTCCAGTTGTGGGCACACCAACGAGGCAATTTTTTGGTAGCTCTACGCCACCACCAGCCAGTAACTATTCATTTTATACTGGTATTACCACTGCACAAAACATGTCGAATTCAGCGGGTAGAATTCAATTTATCACGGATAATGTCAGTGAAGGTGCAGACGATAATGAGCATGTTCCCGAAGGTCCAACGGGTTTAAGTGCTAGTAGTAGTGATCCAACCGATTTATTGACATTAAAAGACGGTACAGTAATTAGTCGGATTAAATTAAGCTGGACGGCCAGTACAGATCAAAATGTTGATCATTACGTTATTCAGTACACGGAAAGTGGCAGTGGTGAAAAACCAAGAATTATTGAAGATAAGCCGCCTCGTGACGCAACAAGTGCTTACATATACCCTGTTGTTGATGGAGTAAAGTATTTCATCATAATCAAAGCCGTTAATACGTTTGGTAATTTCTCATATTTTAAATCGATTACGCATACGGTTGTCGGTAAAGAGGCGTCACCATCCGACCCGACAGGCGTTACATTAACAACGGATTCGGCTAATGGAGTAGTAATTCAGTGGACAAATCCAAGTGACGCCGACTTAAAATATATTGAAATATTTCAAGATACCACTAGCCCAACAGACCCTGCCGATTCTATTGGCAAATTCCCTAGTGGCAAACCGGGAACTGTACAAAAATATAATATTCCCGGTATTGGTGCCGAGGTCGATGTTTATATCAAAATAAAGGCTATTGACAGCACAGGTAATGAAAGTAATTTGGTGGCAAGCACACCGACAAATGTTACCACCACAGGTATTACAGCATCATCGGTTGATTTTGCCGACGTAACAGGTGCAACAAAGCCGGATGACAATGCGGACGTGACCAGTGCAAATCAAGCTGCCTCCATTGCTGGTCAAGGTGCGCTGGCCACACAAAACACCGCAGATTATGGTAGTGATGTTTCTGGCACTAAACCACCAACGAATGCCGACAACACCACAACGGCGGTGGAGGCTGGCATTACACCAACGACAGGTTCAATTACTAATGGCTCGAAAATCGATATCGATTTTGCCAATGGAGAATTAAATATCAATTCTGCCACATGGCAGGCAAGCGGTATACAGTTGCAATATAACTCTGGAACACCTCGCTTATATGTGGGCGATGGTTTAGATAAATTCATGCAATTCGATACCGATTTTAAATTAGGTAGGGATTCAAAATTATTAGGCGCTGATGCATATAACAATGACGGGATTTATTGGCATACATATTACGACACGTTAGATGGATTTAATACGTATACAAATGGCGGTGGGTCGTCTGTGGTTGTGGATGGTGGGTTGGAGTTGACGTGCGGTACTAATACTAATGATGAGGCCAGGGCGCAGCGAGATATTGGTATATATGCGTTAACGGAAACTTCTTTTTCTAAAAATTCCAGATTTAAGTCTAAAATTCGCGGTTTTAACGGAACATATTATGAGGTGTTTATTGGTGTAGGCGCATTGACTAATCAGCATTATGGTTTTTCTAGTAGACCGAGTGTCAATGGAAATATATGGGCTGAATGCGAACAAGCGACGACAAGTACAAAAATAGATACTGGTGTGAGTTGGGCGTCTGCGTCTTCTTTTAAATTGGAGGCGGTATTTACATCTGGTACAAATGTGAAATTTTATGTAGATGGTGTATTAAAGGCGACAATAAGTACAAATTTACCTAATGCCTCTAATCCCTATCCGATTTCATTTTATATAAAAAATTACGATGGTACTGGTGGTGCGTTTACGATGCTGTCATCCGAGTATAAATATCAACAAGATGAATAAGTAAGAAAATCAAACGCCGTAATATTTCTGGTTAATTGAGTGGTTATTTAATCAAGAATAATAATTCTTTTAGTGGGGTTGACATGGATCAAACAGGGCATGACATGGCAGAAAAAGCAGCAGGAATCGCATCAACCGTGACAATAAGCACTAGTGGAACGGTAATTGTGTACGGAATTGTCTTTCAAAGTATCGAATCATTAATCGGTGTTTGTATAGCAATTAGTTCGTTTTTGGTTATGTGGTACTACAACCATAAACGCACAAAAATACTTGAGCGATCGCAGGAAAGACAGTGAACTGGCGCTATTTTCAATTTCACGAATTCACCTGTCAATGCGGGTGCCGTGGAAATGATATTGACGCCTCGTTTGTTGATAAGCTTGACGAATTACGACAGGCGGTTGGCTTTCCTTTTATTATCACGTCTGGTTATCGATGCCCGGATCACAATGAAAAAGTTTCTAGCACCCAAAGTCGCACTGGCCCACATACCACTGGCCGAGCTGTTGATATCCTAGCGAGTCATGCTAACGCGGTAGAGCTTGTTGCTGTTGGTTATAGGATGGGTTTTAAGGGATTTGGTGTTAATCAGAAAGGCGAGGGTCGAATAATTCACCTAGACGACGCACGACCTCATTTGAAAATGTGGAGTTATTGAGATGAAAACAGCGGGTATTGTTTTAGATGACTGGAAACTGCCGATATTTAAACGATGTCTTGACAAAGGTGGTTTTAAATATCTGGAATTTAACGGTCCAACAAAGAATTGTATTACGTTGAAGGTTGAATTCGAAAATATCACGGAACTACAGCCAATTGTTCAGGCCGCGAATGACGAAGCAGCGCAATTTAAGCGAGGTAAAAAACGATGCACGAAAAATCGAAAACTACATTAACGGATGGAACACCAGTTGCTGGTGATCACCGGGAGATCGATCCAAAAACAGGAATGCAAAAAGGGTACGTCGTTCTTTCAGATGAAGAAAGGGCGAAAGGTTTTGTTAGGCCTGTGCGCATGAGATATATACATAAAACATGTGGCATGGTCACAACCATGAATCGTTCAATCGCGGAAACTTATGCAAGAAACCCAAAATTTTACAATGGCACTTTTTGTGTTGGATGCAAACAACATTACCCGTTGGATCAATTTGTTTGGGATGGGACTGATATTCAGGTGGGTGCATAGTATGAAAAGACAAAGTCATATGCCAGCCTTGATATCATTTGCAATCGTGATTGGTGCCGGTTTGATTATATATTTTTATTTGTCCAGCCAAGAAGCCAGAGAAAGTGGCATTGTAAATATCATGGTGGGCGCTTGGTTTTCTGGCTTCACTCAAGTGCTTAATTATTGGTTAGGTGCTACTCGCAAAGATCAACCAGCAGATATTGATCAGATCAATAAGAAAGATATTGTAAAGTAAAATATTGCGGTGTTAGAAACAAAAAACCCGCCATGAAAGCGGGTTTTAATAATGTTGTTATGAAAAAGCTATGCGGCTTTGACTTTAGAAGCCTTTTTAGCCTTAATTGAGTCAATGATGAAATTGAGATGCATTTCAGTGTCATCTATCAACATGTGAGCTTTTTTTATTAATCTTTTTCTTTCAATTTCTGTCATTTTCATAGCCTCTCTCCTGACTTATGGAACATTTACGTGTATCTCAAACTCTTTAACAATAGTTTCTAGGTCATCTCCGTTGTTCGAAGCGACGGCATCTGCAAGCCTTTCCATAATTAGACAACATTGAAAAGCATTCATTGCCATGTTGCTGTCTTCATAATTGTCGCCAGCTAAATCTTTCAAGATTGTTGCCAACATTCGCATATTCTTAGATATTTGATCGACACTTGGATCATATTCCTTTAGAGATTCAAGTGTTAAGTGTGATGCATTTTCTAAAAAATGGTTAGCAACGAACAACATACGGTTATAAACTTGTCTCAACTCCATGATAATCCCCGATCCTTGTGTATTGGGTTTTGGAGTCTAGCTTGTTTCGTGGCCGATATCTAGCCCTATTTGTATTATATAATACAAATTAGGTTTATATACAATATTAGCACAAATGTATATATTAATACTGTGATCCATTTTATAGTTTTGATATGAAGTATTTATTAAAACAGATAAGTGATTAACGGGATATGAAAGGGCTCGATATTTAATTAGAAAAAAACAACTCTAAGTTATTGTTTCTATTTGCATTATAATGCTTGTATTTGGGGTACGTGAATAGGTTGTTTTGTTAATAGTATCAACAACTTAACTATCTCCCAATATATAAATGGGGTTGTAGGGGTCGGAGGTTCAAATCCTCTCGTCCCGACCAAATTTATCTTTATATTCAACAGCTTACACACCTCTAAATAACCCTTCAAAAAATAATTAGATAAAATTAGAAAGAAATTAGAAAAAACTTTTCTTATTTAATATCTAAATCCGGTGTTTTTGTCTTGGTGAAACGCGCTTTCCCGCGATACAAATACTCAAAAGTTTGACTAAGTTTGGTGTGACCTAATAACTTTTGAATGTCTTCTTCAGTCCAGCCTTTTTCTAAATAAAGGTTTGCACCTAGTGCTCGGATTTCGTGAAAGGTGGGTTTTTCTTTGGGGGTTAAATGTTCGTAATAGCCGGATAATTTTCTGGCTTTAGCAAAACCTTTGCTTATTTGCTCGCGGCTGAGTTGGGACCAGTGGTCGCATTCTTCGTTTTTCCGGTTTTTATATCTGGGTCGGTAGTGGACAAGGTAGGGCGACGGAATATCGCTTTTATTGGCGCGTTCGATTACTTGCTCGAGTTCGGTACCTACAAAATCAAATTCCAAATAGGCAGCGGGGCCGTGGCGATACGTTTTTGATTGGATTAATTTTGTGATGCCATCTTTCCATTCTGATTTTTTGAATGTTCTTATGTCACCTCTGCGTTGAAGTGTGATGAGTTCCAGTGACATGGCGATTTGAATGCAAGTTTCGGCGTGTGGGTATATTGCTCGGTATCCTTCCAGTGTTAGTGGTTGGCGGGTGACTTTTTGTTTCGGTGTTACCATGATCTTTGCAACTGGATTGTCTTCGGTTAATCCGTCTGATAGTGCGTATTTAAACATCATGGATAAAATAGCTTGGTTCTTGTTGCGACTTTTGATGGGGTAAGAATCCAATATTTCAACGCAATCTGCGCGCGTGACGCTGGCAATCGGCGTGTCACCGATGAATGGCTCAAATGTATTGATGATTTGATTGTAGGCTTTCAGGGTGTGTTCTGATAGCGGCTCATGGTTTACTGTTCGAGTTTTTAAGTGTTTACGGAAGCGCGGAATGTAATCGCTTACGGTGTCGCCTGATTTTTTTGGGGTTAATACTCTGGTTATTAAATCTTCTGAATTGCCCAGTTCTCGGTTGAGGTACCTTGCAGCTTCAACAGCTTTCTTTTTATCCGATCCAAATGACTCCGATTTGTCCATTGTCGGGTGTTTGTATTTATAATACGTGCGCCCGTTCGCGCCTTTGTAGGGATAAAGGTAATCGGGCAGTTTATTATTCATCCGAATTTGTCGCGCCAAGGTTGTTCAGTACCTTATGTATCAATGGGTTATCAGGTATCTCGCCGTCATTGGCGGAGGCCGTTTCCATTAATGATATTGGTGCTGGCTTGTCTGGGTCAACATAAATCGATTTTTGTGAGTAAATTTGGCCGAAAATCGTCCCTTTTTCAATCCATGAAATCACTGTGCGCGAATCTGGCGCGTCACCTTCGTGGAAAGTTTTTTGAAATGTGGACAACTTCATTAGGGCCATTTAATGCTCACTTGATGTGTTAAATCGCTCACTCTGTTCTTTGAGGTAATTCCGAATAATTTCTTTTTTTTCAGGTTTCATTTCCGCAATCATTTCATTAGAAATAGCGGATAAAAATCTATAGATATTATTTAGCCCTTGATCAACGTGGCGCATGTGATCTGGGCTTTCGAGTAATGCGTTAACGATATCCTCTATATCAACACTCACCTCGACGTCAACTTCAGTCATTACATTCCGTTGTATCTTCATTTTTAATTACACCTCTCACATGGAATACCGCGTTTAATTTCTGTATAAGTAAAATTATTATGTGCCCAGTCACTATTCCAACCGCATGAGCACTCAAACATTACTGCATCTGGGCCACCATCAATTATATGTGCCATTTTTCGAGGCTTTGCTCGTGGTGGTTTGGTGTCTGGAAATAGTTCTAATGTTTGATTTCTCATGTTCAATTGCCAATTCTATTTAACAAATGTGCGATGAGTGGGCGATAGCAAAATGGGTTTGCAATCCATCCTCTGTCATATTTAACCCATACAACAATTCCATAAAGTGCCTCTTTGCAGGAGAAAACAATGTATTCATTTCCTATATCGCCATATTTGTCACGATCAGTTTTGAATTCATTTGGATCGGGGATGTATTTGTATATTGGCGTCATACCCGAATGAAGTTGTTTTTGTAATTCAGGGTCAACATGAATGTCTAATGTTTCTTCTTGTAAGTTCATGATTCACTCAATTGATGTCTGCTTATGGTTAGGTGTCAAAGATTGACGTCAAGAATCTTGTTTTCCGGCACTGTCACAATAATGTTAAATTGCGCCGTTTCGGGACTTAAATTATCTACATCAAACAAATCAACATTAGCGTTACCAGCGTCAATGTTTGCTATTAAGTTTCGTAGCGCCCTAATTGTTGGGGTATTTAATTCATTGCTCATATTCAATTACCTATTTTATAAAAAGTAACTTTGAAGAGGGTGGGCGTCGATACTTACCAGCGTTTCCGTCGAATAAAGTGCAACAACACACCGCTTGAATACGTGAACCATTCGCTTGTCGGATGAGTAGTGAGGCGTTACCCGTCTATGCCATCCTGCCCACTTAGTCACTTCGTTAACCCTCTTTAAAATCACCTCGATACGACATAACAACGGCCATCAATCGGACCGTTAATATGTTGAAAGTTAGATTTTTCGACCGCGTGTTCCATTAATTTCATTTTTAGTCATTTTGTCAGCGATCAGTTTTTCGATATCTAATCCCTGCCACATGGCAAGGTCAAGAGTTCGCAATATTATGTCAGCTAATTCTTCACCAAATTTTTCTGATGGTTCATCGCCGCGACACTCGTTAACTGCTTCGCCCACTTCGCTGGCAATTAACGCAAGCGCTTCTAAAACTGATTTATTATGCCAGCCCATACGTTGAACCCATTCATACTGTCGGCTAGCTAACCAATTTAAGTTGTTTTGGCTAAACGTATTTATAGATAACTCAGCATGTCTTAAAGCCGAATCAAAGTTATGCATCATCTTGGGAAAATCATCATCGACTGGCGCGGTTAGCCTCAACGCCAAACCTGTTTCATAGACTTCTCTTAATGCCAATAGCTCTTTCATTTCAATTTCCTCGTTTGATTCAAATATAACAGTCGATTTAACTTGACCACCTACAGCACCGTTTAACAAACACTTATTGTCATGCGTTCCTGTTTTAAATTCTTTCTTGTTTCTCATGTCGCCTCCGGTGGCCAGTTACCCTTGGCGTTAAGTGCTAACCTGCGCTTGATCGAATATCGAATTGAAATCTGGCTTGATAAAATGAGTCCAGTAATCTTCATCAAAAATATCATCCATCGGCGAAGCGCAGCATACACTTGGTGGCTCTTCAAAGTTACTAAAATGAAAAAACAGGCAATCACCGATATCTTCGTGCCAGTCTTCTGTTTTCTGCAGCTTTGGATTTTTATGCTCGTAACTGGCGCCAGCTAAAAATGCTTCACGTATTCCCCATCCATGCCACGCATATTCATCCTTGAAATCACTAGTATCAAGCACTGACTGGACATAATCATAAGCCGCATGCACGTCAGGGTGTATTGGGCTGTCGCTCATGTCGTCATGTCCATTTCCGCGTTTGGTATGCTCTGGTGTCAAATCCTTGTCTGGGTAATCTTTCCCTAACTTTTTAATCATTTTTTGCCCTTTAAGTTCGTTGGATTGTTTACTATTTTTCTTTTTCGGTAGTGGTAAGCTTTGCCATCGATGCTGGCAACACCGGCATATATAGTCGATATGGTCCCTTAAGGTTTCCCAATAATGGCACTGTCCAGTGGTGTACTTGTTTGGTTTTTTGTTATAACCAATACTATCGACCGTGCTTCCTTTGATTCTAAATGTTAAACTGATATCGTCACTGCCACATTTAGAGCATGTCGTATTGCATGGTAATTTGGTGGGAGGATTAACCTGACATTTAAGGCTTGGTACATCATCCGATATCAACGTACTGTTATGTTCTGCTTCAGTAATCATGGTTTTTAATCCTTAGTATGGCGTCAACTAACGTTCATTATTAAAATGGGATGCAGCTATCATGTGTCCCATAACGTTTGCCGCAATCATCACATTTTGCTGGCCACCATTTTCTAAATAACCAATAGTTAATCCAGTTCATAAGTGCCGAGTGTTTTGTTTCGCCTACTTGATCTTCGTAACTTGTGTCGTCCGCCCCGCATCTCATGCATGGTGTTACGCAATGTGTATAGTCTTCTTCTCGATGGCAGTGCATGTTTTCAAAGTCTGGTTGGCACCCAAACCACCAGCAACATAGACGTATACGAAGTGAGTCTAGTTTGCTTACTACAACTCTACTTGACCCTAGTTTGTTGGTTTTATTTTCGTAACTCATGATGTTGTCCTTTTTGTTCGTTAGCAGTCGGTAAAGTGTGGAGTTAACCAACATACCCAAAACGATCTATTTTTCTGTTCATTTCTGCGCGGATATCGTCATTAATGCCGCGTCCAAAGTCGTGTTTCCAGTCGCTTGTAAATCTTGGTGAGACTCGCATTTCGTCACGGCGTTTTTTCAAAAACTCCGACATTTGATAAACATGCTTTACAGGATTGCCTGCGTAAACACTGTCACTCATTAAGTCTTTTGATACGACGCTGCCTGCACCAATTATCACGTTGTCGCCTATGTTCACGCCGGGAAGAATGATCGTGCCTGCGCCAATAAAAACTTTGTTACCTATGTTTACTTTTCCAATTCGAGTGGCGTTTAAGTGTTTTGCAGTGCTGGCGTCATGGGCTAATATTGTTACGTTTGGCGCAAGCGTTACATTGTCGCCGATGCTGATGTGAAACACATGGCCCATATCTAGATGACATCCAGGCATCATGGCGAAGTTCTTACCCACTTTAAGGCCCATTTTTTTCAGCTCTTTCACCGGATTTCTTCGATATAGAAAACGTTCGTAAGATTTTTTTAGGTCCATTGTTATTCCCCTTTGTGTTCCTTAATTTTTTGTTGTGTTTCCATGTTTTTGGTATACCGTCCTCTCTAGGGATATACTAATTACTATTCCATCCAGCTCAAGCAATCTTTAGTTTCGCATTTGCCGTGTACGTGCCCGTTAAGTGAAGATACGGTGAAATTTAATGTATTTCCGCAAACAGGACATGGGCGCGTTCCTTTTCCGCCAGTTTCGCCATATTCCTTTTTAAGCTCTGAAATTAGCGGGCTGGCTTTGTTTAGTCGTTCAATTATTTCATCAGCCCATTTTTCATGATCTTCAATCTCTTGATTGGTTGGTTCGGTATATTTATCGCAGGTAGTTAACGATTTGTTCTTTAAAAAACATGGCGTTCTTCTCAACCATCCCCAGTCATCGCCACCCACAAGTTCACGAACATCTATGTCAGCCTTACATTTTCCTTGACGGAAAACTTCTCCGCTATATTTTGTGCAACAACCTTGTTTCATGAATTAGCCCTATAACATTTTGTGTTTAAGTTGGAATATTCATCGTAATATACGGCGCTCGTATTGAGCGCCTATAATTATTAGTCAGTATTGATGCTACCCAAATACACCTGAATTTCTTCATTAAATCCGGCTTGTAGTTTTTCGCGGAATTCCATTAGCATTTCTTCTCTTAACTTCTCAAGTTGAATAATGCGCAGAGTAAAGCGCGGTTCTGTGTGACTGGTGATAATACTTACCCGAAAATATATTTGACGTTCTTTCAAGTCTTCGTAGGGTTTGCAAGAAAAGGTAAACGACATGGGTAGTGGGTTTTCGCTTTTTGCTTCAATCATTTCAACTGCTGATCGTGAGCGGTTGAGGTCCGAGTCAGCGTGATCTGATTTTTGCGAAGCTTCAATGGTTAGTTTGCGAACGGCTGAAATGGCCTGTTTAATATCATAATCATCACCATTTTGATTGATGGGGGAGATGTGAAGACGCCAATCTTCAAGCCATTCTGCAAAACCCTTTTGAGAGAATGTTTGTCCGCTGGTGGATATTGCTTCGTCATAAGGGGATGTTGTGTTGAGGCTAAGTGATGCGGTGTTTTCTGCGTGACCGGGATCGGCGTAATCACCTAAGTCAAAAATGCTTAGAGCGTTCATGCTGCGTGTGTTGATAAAGCATGATGCGTCATCGTTGTCATTGGTGTATTTGATAAATTCACTTAAAACGCTGGTGGAGAATTTCGCACGAAATCTGGCGCGCTGGTCCATGTAGTTTTCTAATGAGTGAATGTTGTAATCGCTCGGTAAGGCAACCAGCGGTGTGTCGCATTTAAAAATTTGTTCAATCTGTTTGCCGACAACACTTTTGTCGTCGAGTTCTTTTATTGCGTCTTGAGATAATGACATTTTTGCATTCCTTTAATGAGTTTTGCGTTTAAACGTTGACTTGACCTTTTTTATCGAACAGTTGGCCTTGGTTTTCGGGGAAGATACCTAAATCACCGCCACGGTGTACGTGCATTAGGGTGGTGGTTGTGGTTTCTTCTGATTGTTTGCCGTTGTTGGTTGGTTTTACAAAGTCCAGTTTATGGTCGATTGATAGCTGCTGTGTTTCAGCTAAACGGCTCATGGTTAGAGTGATGGTAATTTTTCCGACTTTGCCTTTTTTGCCGTTTTCAACTGTGTTTAATGCGACATCCGATAAAACATGAGCTAACTTTTGCTCAAAGATGCCACCTTCTAAATCGCTAATAAATTCCTGTACGTTTGTGGGCATGTGGCCCTCCTTTTTTGGTTGGTGGTGCGGGTCAGAATTGCTGGGTCGAAGCATAAAAGTTATTTGGTAAAACCCAAAGTTCTTCGTGCTGCTGTTCCGTAATTTCTTCTGTATAGCTTTTTAAAATTGAGGTTATTTCGTTAAGTATTTCCTCATGCATTTTTTGGTTTTCAAGTTGGCTTGTAATTTCTAATAAGCGCTGATCTACAATATTCTTGAATAAATTAATTGAGTTTTTCGTGGTGACTTTATTGATGACACTGTTTAATTTTTGTTGTTTTTCTTTCAATTTTTGGATATCTGTGCGTGTGTTTAACATTGTCTGCGTGACTTCTTTTTTGATCATTTCTAATAATGATTTATGACTATTAATAAGATAATTATCGAGAAAATGTTCAAATAAACCAGCAAGTTCATTTTGCGCGAGCTGTTTTATATTGTGTAGTTCAATATTTCCGGTCTGGTCGTATTGCTGGCGTCGTTCTGTGTCGCTTAACACTTCATAGGCGGTTTTGATTTGTTGAAATAATTCAGTATCACCGCCTTTATCCGGGTGGTTTAGTTGTGCGGCCTTTCGGTATGCTTGTTTTATATCTTCGGGTGTGGCGTTATTATCTATACCTAATATTTTGTATAGGTCCATCATTAAACGGCCTGCACAATGGCTTCAACTTGATCTAGGTCGCTTGTATGGCAGTGCAGTTCGAACGGGCCATAATCAAAACTGTGTGTGGCATTGCAGGCTTTGCAGCGTAATAAAATCGGTGAGCGTTTTTTGGGGTCGTGGTGCCACACGCTGGTAACATCCCCTCGCTGGTAACTGTCCTGTGTGCTGATGCCATCGGCGTCTGAGATTTTTAATACTTCCTGTATGCCGTTGGGTGCGTGGCAGTGTGCGCAGTCGAAATTGATCATTAAACTAATCATGCGGATTCCTTCAATATTAAATTGCTGTTTAACCAGTCCACACCTTTTTGGGTGGCCATGGTCTGTGCGTAACTCCGTTGGCCTAGCTCTGGATGTGGATGCTTAAATTGTTTGTGATCAACATAAAATAAACCGGCATCTATATAGCGTTGGTAGGGCATGTTTTTTCGGTCCAATATATGACGGTCGCGCAGCTTGGCAAATAATTTTTTGCTACCAATGCCAAGTAGCTTGGCTGTCTGTTGGATGGTAAAACCTGTTTTCATTGCTTTATTAAAACCAATTCAAAATTAATATAAAATAATGTGTAACCTTGCTGTTTTGCCAGTGTTGCAAAATCAAATAACTTCAATTTTTTGTACATCATTTTTTTAATCCCATAATCAAAATATAAATAAGAAACGCTCGCACATATTGTTGCTGGCGATTAAACATTGTTATTTGGCAATAGTGATCATCGGCATCGATAATTGACTGCGTATGCTGATAAATTGGCATCACCTGCACCAAGGTGTTGAGTGCGAAAGCGTTTCTTAAAACTCTCATGCGGCGATATCACAGTGTAGTTTTATTTGGTTGTCGTCGGATGGGCTATAAAACGGGTCGTTTGCTGCCGTGAGATCCGCTAAAGATGCCTGAATATTTTCGCCGGTTGGATCGGCTAATTTGAGCAGCAGTTCTTCTTTGTTGCGAACGTTTAAAAATGCCTTAATTTTCTTTTGATCTTCAAGCACTGTTCGTTCTGAGCAATTCAATTTCAATGAAATCGTCAGATTGGTTTCCGTTGGATCTGTGGTTAGTTTTAAAATTAACAGTTGTCGTTTTGTCATCATATGTACCTCTGGTTTTCCCCGAATTTATATGGCTGATTAATCCTGCAGCCTATCTTGTCGCCACTTCCTGCGGCGGTTATTTGTGTTACAAATTAAAGATAGACCATTATGGTCTGGTGAGTCAAGAAAAAAAAGACCATTATGTGAATATTTATGGTCTTCATAGAAATATTTATTGCAGGCATAGAAATGGTTAGCTTCGTATTCTGATGGTCAAGATGTATTCTTTGGGTACTATTTAATATGTGCGAGGCTGTATGCAATGATTAATTAGGTCGTTTTTTGTTCACTGCGAGGGTAAGTATATGTATATGTACACAAAAAGAATAATAGACGTTATGTTTAATATGGGTATCGGGGACAAAGTTAAAAAGGAGATTGTACGATCACAGGAAAGGCGAAAGTGGGATAAAAAAAAGGATTATATTTATATAGCGGTGATATCGATAATGTTTCTGATACTAATGGATGTAAAAATTGAGCAAATGAACAGGGCGGAGATAGTAAAAAAAGCAGGGGAGTTGCAATTACTTAGCGATACCTCTCAAAACAATGCTGGTAAGTTTTGAGATCATATTAGAGATAAAAGTCGATTTTTTGAGGTCTTCCGGTTCATCGACGGTATCACTATAAACATTTGCGACAGTAAGGGCGAATTCTTTACTGCTAAAATCATCCAAATCCTTTGTTTGTATCCTGACGATTTCGATGATCTGTTCTAGTAAGTCGGTATCTATAGCCCTTTTAGTATGATCTATATCTAGCCAACCGTGCGGCATTCCGCCTGCGCTTTCAAGGTCTCTCGCGAGGCTGTTTCCAATTTCTCTTGAGTATTTCTTATCAGTATCAGCGAACAGTCGATTAATTTGCGCCTTATCTTTTCCAGCGTGATCAGCAAAGGCGGCTTCTTTGCCATCGAATTTGGTATCTATTATGTGCCGTAAATTAATACGTCTAATTTCACTAATTGTCATGGTGCTGATGGTTTCATAATACACCTCAGCGGTCCACCGCCAGAAGGGTTAACTAAAAAATGTAACTATGTCTATATCTCTACTTGATAAGTAGACCGAATCGGTCTATATTGTAGAGCATGAAAAAGAAACTCGATTTCAAACAGTATTTCTTGAAAATGACCGAAGATGAGCGTGAGTTATTTGGCGTCAAGGCGAAAACCACAGCAAAGTATATCCAACGGCATCTAATCAACGGTAGTCGCAATCCTGATCCCGACACAATAAGTAACATCCTCGCTGCTTGTGATGGATATTTCACAAAAGAGGAGTTAATTCTCTTTTTTATTGCTCGAAAAGTAAAAGTCGCGTGATCATTCTCATGGTTTATAGATTACAAAAATTTTATTGTAATTTCTATGTAGCTTTATGCAGCCTTGGCACTTCCTCCCTAGTGTCGGGGCTTTTTCTCCCTCCCTCGGTCGCGGCTAGTTCAGCGCGGCCAACTTTTAGGAGTCTTTAGAATGTCAGTGATCATTTATGGAAAACAGGGTTGTGGTAAAACGACAAACGCAGAAAAGTTGCGAGAGTTTTTTAAGAAAGATGCTGTTATTGATGGGTTGAATTCGGGGGATGAGGTGCCGGAAAACGCGATAGCATTTACAAACGTTCCGCATCCCGGGGCAATACATTTTAATGAAGCAATGAGCCGACTACGAGATGCTGAGTTTAGCGAGAACTGCAAGACGTGCTAAGTAATCGTCCATATTTTTTGTGCTTGAAGTTGGGATGCATCCATCGTTGTAAAGATAGATATCATTTAAGTTGCTATCTGCGCAATGGGAAAGTTTTGATGCTGTTTTTTCGGTGAGTCCTTTGATGTTTACGAGTATAGGGTAGTCGGCATAGGTGAAAAATTCGGTAGATGAAAAACCGAGCGGTTTATATCTTCTGTTTAGTATTGCGTATCTACCGTCGTCTTGTTTTTGAATGCAGTAGGGCATAAATGTGAATCTAATATCGCCGAAGTTATTGGATTTGCTCATTTTTTACGAAGCTCCTGTGTTGGTGGATTGGTGTGAGAATCTTGATATTAACACGGGGGCAAATTTAATACGATGAGGTGTAAATGTCTGTTTTTAGTCAAACGTTGTATGCAGTTTCGATGGGTGTTTTATCGGTTTGTGTATTTGCCATTGTTGTTGCTGTTATCGGTCGATTGACTGATCGGACATCTGATGATGAAAGGCAGCAATTTTAATTGGTTGACGTTGTTAGTCATTTTATTTTGTTTGCTTTGTTTTATGTCGATTTTTACGTTAACTGATACGGGTTTGCGTTGGGGTTATGGATTGATTTATTCGTGAGAACAGACACACACAATGATCCCACGTTCGATGTTGTTTTACGGATGGAGATTAGGGAAAAGAATTGCAACGTCTGCCAAAGGCGGTTTGTGTTGATTGACGGTAAGGTGTGCTGCCTTTCTGGATTAACGTTTCCGAGATGCCGTCAATCTAAAAATGGATTTTTATTGGAGGAATAATTATGTCGGTTTCATCTCCTGAGTTGATTGTGAGTCGTTGTAAAGTCGCTAGTGTGGATTCGCCTATTGCGGTTTTTAAAACATCGGATAATCGTCTGGATGCCGTTTTTGCGGCGACGACTAAAACGCGGCGACGATTGATTGGTTTTGATGGTATGTTGGCGTTAGTGGGTATCTATCACAAAGGGATCGATTCTCAGGCCATTATGCGTGATCTTAATCGGGCGTTGTATGAATAATGTTAGAGCCGTTTACTTTGGATGACGCTGCTATTGCGTTGCAGTTTGTGAGTCCGGATATGGATAGAAATAATTGGATTAGTATGGCTGGCGCGTTAAAGCATGAATTCGGTGATATGGCGTTTGATACGTTTGATTCGTGGAGTTCTGGCGGTGCGAGTTATAAAGAAAATGATACTAAAACTGCATGGAAAAGTGTGAAGGTCAGTGGATCGTCAAAAACAGCCACTATTGGCTCGTTGATTCATTTGGCGAAAGAGGGCGGTTATGTGCCTCATAAGCGCGAATATTCCGATGAGGAAAAAAAGCAATTTGCCATTAAGCAGGAAGAACAGAAAAAAAGACGTGCAGCGCAAGCAGAGCAGGATGAGTTGGCGTTAGTTAGGCAGCGTTTAAGGGCGAAAAAAATTACGGCAGAAGTCTGGGCGATGGCATCCATCTTTGTGGCTGGACCTTATTTGCAAGATAAAAAGGTTAAGCCTTACGGGTTGCGCATGTTGAGTGAGTCGTTGGTTATTTTGTATCGCGGTGATGATGAGCATGAATTATATCGCGGGTCAGGAACAAATCATTTCTTTAATGAAGTGCGAACAGAACAAAGTCACTTTCATTTCTATAAAAAAAATACCCT
>Ga0316207_10000869_pt1 | contig 42215 bp, 32 predicted proteins | sample 6weekpyrite_MG_FD_204943 | JGI IMG/M metagenome (GOLD analysis project Ga0316207, IMG submission 204943) | Microbial mat bacterial communities from mineral coupon in-situ incubated in ocean water Damariscotta River, Maine, United States -... | ecosystem: Environmental > Aquatic > Marine >... | reverse complement strand
ACATTAGTGGTTCGAGTATCCACCAACCATAGCTAAGATAATTGCGATGTACTTCTGATTGCAGGTTGAAGGTGGCTTTAACCCATATCAATTCAAGTAATTGTTTCATATTGGTAAGAGGAGAATTTTCACTGATGCAAATCTTTTTTATTCGCATGTGCTAATGTTGTTTTATCTGCATTAATAAGGTCAGATGAGCAGAACACAACACGTTCGTATTTATTCTGTTTTTTTATGTACTCGCCTATGACGGCGACATGATGCCAAACAGTGCTACTGCAAATCATCGTTATTATAGTCCTTCCTGCTCGTACGTGCTTATTACTCAGGCTCGTAAGCGATTATAAATTAAATTGAAGTAATTATGGAGTTTATTGCGATGCGGATTGCCATTATCAGCACTTTCCATAAACTCCTGCTGAAATGCCATGAATCCCTCCGTTTGGAACGGGGCAGAGACGGCAGTCTTTCTAAATAGTTGATATTGTTTGAGCTTGCTTACCGATATTTATTAATACGATAGCAAGTACTAGCCAACATTCTGGGGGGTCTTAACAGGGAATCAGCAATAGCGTGCAATACATCGGTAGTATTTTTAGGGCCATAAGCATCATTTATTAAGGGTAGATGGTATAAATGTTAGATGTGATTTGCGATTGGAATAATTGACAGTAAGCTGATCTAATATGACTTACTAATAACTTAGCGTCTGACTAAAACGGAATGCTAAGCTGAAGATTCACCCCATAGCTCAATAGACTGTCGTCTTCGAGATGTGATTCATAGGGGGTGGCATCAAACAAAGGATGATCCACGGTAGGTGCAAAGCTAAGGAAATCAACCGTAGCATTAGCACCTATTTGGAATGAACCAAAGTCCTTGGCAAGCCCTACTTTACCTCGCACCCGCGCGGCAAGTTCAGTCTTATTATCGGAGACAGAAAGCGTATTGAATATCAGTAATGTTTGGTCGGCATCGAGCTCCGCATTGGCGACCAAAAGATCAACTCGGCCATTGGTAGAGGCAATCCAACCATTTCCGAGTTTATGTTCAGCACCCAAACCAAACACTAATCCAAAATAATCGGTGGCAGTATCGTCTTTGAGCATAGGATCGGTGATTTTTGCGCCTGCAGCAGTGCGGCCACTAAATTTATGCGATTCTTCAAAACGTGAATAAGTCAGTCCCCAGATGGCAGTGACCTTATTCGTCGCGGTGCTCGAGACTTCTGAGCGCACCAATGCATCGATGCCATATTGATCGTAATTCGTTTCAAAATCCAAAGTCGACGCTGCAGCACCGGTTGAAATTGCGCTACCATCTATCGGCACAAAGCCTAATAAACCAGTTGGGGATGTTTGTGAATGTGATTCATCTGCTGTGGCGTAATGTAGCTGAACTTCCAGGACTAGATTGCTGCCAGTTAAAGCAGGGATTAGTTGTAAGGGCATACCGCCGATGATTATATCAATACCATGACCACTTATGGTGCCGTCTGCTTCACCTTCGGGACTATTGGCCGTAGCCAGCGTTGCTTTGACGTCATCATGTCTGAATTCTCTTGCTCCGGCTTCTAGCGAAAAATAATGACCGGCGGCATAAGTTTGGCTCGGTATTAATACAAGCGATAATAACGCGACAAAAAGGTAACGCTTGGTGCTTAAAAGAATATCTTTTTTGGTCAACAGCATGTTGCCAATCTCCGTTTATTATTCGAGTTGTTCTCTGTAATCTGTAGCTTGCTATTCTTTATGGCACGTTTGCAATCCAGTCATTCATGACATTCAATGGACAGCCATAGTTTGTAAAGTGTTGCCCTAATCCTTCAGCGGCAATAATCTGTTCACAAGAACAACCGGCCGTATCATCTAATATGAATGTTGCTGGAGGCGTTGGCAACCAGGCATCGGTAATTGTGTCAAAAGTACGATCCGCATTGAACAACGTGTAGTAACCAGCATACTGACTAATGGCAGGGGCAGTCTCCGGGATAGCCGTTGCGGGACAAAGGTCAACCGTATTGAGTACGCCATCTCCATCATCGTCAAATATAGTAATGGTCGATACCACCAAACTAGCAGTGGCAGTGCCACTATTGCCCGCTGATGAAGTCAGATTGCCAGAGACATTATTGTAAGTTGCAGCGGTATTACTTGATACATTGACTACAACGGTGCAACTACTGGCTGACGCGATCATACCGCCGGTATAGCTGACAACGCCCGTGCCACTAATGGCTGTGAGCGTACCACCGGTACAGCTGGTTGATGCATTTGCCGGGCTGGCGACTAACAAACCTGCAGGCAGATTATCGGTAAAGTCGAGAGCTGTTGCCGCCGAGAAACTGCTGGTGTTATTAATTGTGAACGTCAGTGTTGATGGCGCATTGAGGTTGACCGATGTTGGCGAAAAGCCTTTGCTGAATGTTGGTAGCGGTGGTGGATCAATGGTTAGCGTCGCTGTTGCTGGCCCGGCAATAGCTAATCCTTCAAGTAATAAATTACTGGTAGTGTTGGTATAGGTGCCCGCCGTTGCCGAGCTTGGTATTTGCAAGGTCACACTGATAGTACAGGTAGCACCTGGCAATAACGTTCCTTCAATGAATGTCAGTACCGATGTGCCCGCAAGTTGAGAACCCGCACCACATACATCATTGAGTGGTAGACCTGTTGCGACAAGCCCCGGTAACACTGCGGAAAGATCATCGGTGAAGCCGAACCCGCTAATGCTAGTGCTAGAAACGTTTTGCACAGTGAAATCGAGTGTCACTGTTCCGCCAGGTGTCGCCGAGCCGTCAAAGGCCTTGTCCAGGGTTAACATCTGGACAAATAACGTATCAATGGCAGGATCTCCTGTCACAGTCAGACCACCGATAGTACCCGTCACTGCGCTGGTTGTGTTAACCGCAGCTGTACCTGGTGGCGTGCTTGCTGGAACTAATAGCGTAACGTTGATGGTACATGCTGTATCAGCCGCAAGGCTGCCACCACTGTAACTAATTATGCTTGGTGTAGAAATGTTTGCGGTTCCGCCACAGGTGTTCGTGTTCACGGCCGTGGCGGTTAAACCGGTGAGCGCTGCATCCAGATCATCGTTGAAGGTAATGCTCGATGCCAGCCGCGTCATGTCAAGGTTGTTGAGGGTAAACTCGAGCGTGACACTGCTGCCTGGCGTCACCGGGTCATCGGTGAAGCTCTTGCTTAGCGACAATAGGCTTGATGACACGGTTAGGTTATCTGTCGCCGGGTCAAGCGTGACCCCTGTGCCACTAACCATGGCGGTCAGTGAGCTGGTGGTGTTGTTATAGGCGCCATTGGCCGCACCACCGGGCACTCGAATAGGAATATCGAAAGAGCATGATGCACCCGCAGCCAGATCGCCATTAGTAAACATCAGCAATGTCGGACCTGCTATAGCAGAACCCACGCCACAGGCAGGGTCAGTCGTTGGTAATGTGCCTTCAGAGGTGAGTCCTGGCAGGGTGTTGTCCAGGTCGTCGGTAAAGGCAATACCGGTGGCACCGACCGCCGACGAGGTGTTATCGAGGGTGAAGCGCAGGGTGCCGAGTTCACCCGGTAATAGCGGATCATCGATAAACTCTTTACTCAGTGTCAGGCCGGTGACAGACAATATATCCACCCCCGGATTACCGGTTGTTGAGACACCCGATGTAGTTGCTACGATGCCAGACGTTGTGTTGGTGTAGTTACCAGGAATTGCCGCGGCAGGCACCAATAGAGGTACGGTAATGGTGCAGCTAGCCCCCGGAGCCAATGGCCCACCGTTGCTCAAACTAACATTCTCGCCACCACTACTAGCCACCGCACTGAAGGTGCCACCACAGGTGTTGGTCGCGACCCCCGAGGTTGCAAGATCAGTCAAGGTGTTGTTAAGGTCATCGCTAAACGCGATATTAGTCGCATTGCCAGGTGCCGTGTCAGCATGACTAATGGTGAATTCTAGAGTGACCGCACCACCCGGGGCAACTGGGTCATTGGTAAAACTTTTTCTCAGGGTAGGCGAACCCACCACTGTAAGATCATCTGTAGCCGAGTTGCCCGTCGCGGTTGTCCCATTGATTGTGGCGCTAATAGTTCCCGTGGTATTGGTGTAGATACCGCCGGGAAAGCCGTTGGGAATATCGATGGTGACACTGAAAGAGCATGTGTCGCCCGCTATCAAGCTGCCGCCGGTAAGGGACAATCCCTGACGGTCGGAACCTAGCGATGCTAGGGCTAATGATGAACCACCGCCGCAAGGTGGGTTGGGCACTGGTGGCAGCGTTACCGAAACAGGAAATGGCAAGAAAGTGGTCAGCTCGTCATCAAAAGTGATGTCAGTGGCAGCGAAGCCAGGGCTGGGGTTGGTAACCGTATATTGAAGTGTCACCGAGCCGCCAGAGGCCACTGGGTCATCGGTGAAGCTTTGGGTAATAATGGGCACAGCCTGTACAAACAGGGTATCTGTTGCCGCGCTATAGGTGCCTGCGCCGCCAATATTTGCCGAGACTGTGCTGGTGGTATTTGGATAAGCGCCTTCTACGGCTCCGCCAGGCACAGCGAGTGTTATGCTGATGTTGCAGGTGCTGCCATTTGAGGCAACGCTGCCACCGCTGAAATCGATAATGCTCGAATTGGTGACGATATCGATGCTGCCACCGCAAGTATTTGTGTCCACGTTGGTGGCTGTTAAACCAGTCAGCGTCGTTTCCAGGTTATCAGTAAAGGCAATGCCAGTAGCAGAATTAAAGCGGTTTCTGTTTGTGATCGTAAACTGCAGTACCACGTTTGTTCCGGGAGTTGCTGGATCGTTGATGAAACTTTTGACCATTGAGAGTTCGTCTGCAGTGATGTCAATCGCGGCTGTTGCCTTGCCTGCAGTGGTGGAATCTGCCAATAACTCAGTTGAATTGATCAGCGTACCACCTCCAGTCGCCGTCACGTCGACAGCAACGGTGCAGATTGTCATCATTGGCAATACTTCAAATCCCGCAATATTGAAGCCATTGGCATCCAACATAATGACACTGCTTCCGGGGATAGCCGTAATCGTGGTGTCAAGTAAGCTTGCACTAATGCAATCGGTTGACGCATTCGAAGGCGAGGCAACCACCAAACCAGTTGGCAGGTTATCCGTGAAATCCAGACTGCCCACGGGTGAGGCCTTGGTTGTGCTATCCATAGTGAAGGTCAGGGTGCTTCGACCGCCAATATTGATGGAGCTCGGTGAAAAACTTTTGCTGAAGCCGGGCAGCGATGCTGAAACAATGAGATTAGCGCTTGTTGTGCCGCTGTCGCCAGCGCTGGAGCTGAGGGGGCCTGAAGTATTACTGTGCATACCGGCAACAACGCTAGTGACGTCAACGTTGATGGTACAGCTGCTGTTGGCACCCACTTGTCCGCCATTTAAGATAATATCACTGCCACCATCGACCGCCGTTAAGGTGGGATTAGCGCAATCGGTTGATGCATTCGCCGGCGTGGCCAAAGTAACATTGGTCGGTAGCATATCTGTGAAAATGAGGTTTTCTGCCGGCATGGAACCAGCACTGTTGTTTATTGTAAATGTCAACGTGCTAACACTTCCCGGGCCAATAGTGCTGGGTAAGAAGGCCTTACTAAATACGGGAGGCTCTGCGTTCGCAATAGAACTTGCCAGCATCAGGCTGAGTATTATGATTGAGCAAAAAAAATGGCGTGCCGAAATTACTGAATGTTTCATACTACTCATTTTCCACCCCTAACGATGTGCTTGCCGGCTTGCTACCGGCAAAATACAAATAAAAAATTTAGCCAGCACTAATCTGTACTTGTTGAAATACTTAGTTATTGGTGACGTCTTTCACCAATGCAAAACTTGTAAACGACACCGTACAAAACCACCCCAGTTATTAAAGATACGGCATATAAAGATATATGCAAGCGTAAAGGATTTCGGCCAGCCAAGAGTGTTATAATGAATATTCGTAAATGATAATGAAAGTATATATTAATATTTGCGATATGATAGTTTGAAGCAGATGAACTAAGCTAAGATTTTCGTCCACTGAATGGTAAGTTATCTGACATGGATATATGATGGCTGTATGATTTTTGGGGTTTGTAATTAAGAACACCGTGCCTATACCCACATAATTATCGAAGCGCAGGGGTGTTCAGGGGTATTATTAATGAAACTAAGCTTTAGCGGTTATTCCCGTCTTTTAGCAGTGACCCGCGTGACAGTGGTTCTGCTGTGCGTGACTAGTATCGGCGTTGATGCATCGGCACCAGTGACCGACCCTAAAGCAATTGCTAAGGCGAGAGAGTTATACACTGAGCGTCAGAATCTCGATCGCTCTTTGTGGCGCGGTGAAGATCTTGCACAACAGTTTGAAAAGCGAATCACTAAACTATGGAATGCCTTGTTGAAGAGCGATGACAAGTATTCAGTACTTGCCAGTTTTCCATTTAGCAAACTTACAATAGCCGCACCGGTTAAAACACAAAAGTTACGGTTGGGAGTTTTACGAACCCTGTATTCTGCAGGTGGCGAAACGCTAACCCAGCAGCAACTCGGCAAACGACTGGCCGCGTTCAAGGCGGCGGGTTACGAAATTATACAAACGGAATGGCATCATTCCGGGTTTGTTCCTCCCACCAAAAACAGCGTTGGTCTATCCGAAGTATCTTTCGAGATTCATGCCGCCCGTGTAAAACCTGCGCATCGATTGATTATTAAGGGGCAACTAAATATTGAGTGGTTTGCAAAACCGGATGCCAAGGGCTTTTCGGTGGCCAATGTGATCACAGTCAAGACGCTGGAAATTCTGGAGCGTCATGCTGCGCCGGCCTTTCGAGAAGTGTTTACCGTCAAAAGTACCGAGAAAGCCCCGCGTATCTTGCCACTTCATGTTTATGATCTGGACAATGATGGCTTGTCAGAAATTATTGTCGCAGGCCAAAACCTGCTGTTCTGGAACAAGGGAGCAGGCAAGTTTGAGGCTGACAAGTTTCTTAAGGATGAACGTTCGCTATTTGACGCTGGTGTGATTGCCGATTTTACCGGTGATAGTTTTGTCGACTTCATCGGAGTCGATACCACTGGCTATCCCATTCTGTTTAAAGGCAACGCCAAGGGGCGATTTATCGAGAAGGGCATTCGCATTGCTGATACACATCTTAAGTTGCCTAAAACTTTTACTGCCGGTGATATAGATGCCGATGGTGATTTGGACCTGTACGTTGCTAATTACAAGTACGCCTATCGCAAGGGTCAAATGCCGACACCTTACTACGACGCCAATGATGGCTACCCAGCCTATCTTCTACAAAACGATGGTAACGGAAAGTTCACCGATATTACGAAAACGGCAGGTGTTGATAAAAAGCGAAATCGCAGAGCTTATAGTAGTTCGTTAGTCGATATGGATGATGATCGTGATCTCGATCTGGTTGTCGTGAGTGATTATTCCGGTCTGGATATGTATCTGAATGATGGTACTGGCAAGTTCAGCGATGTCACCGACGCAATGGGTCTGGACAGGCATTTTTTCGGTATGGGGCACACTTTCGGTGACTATGACCTTGATGGCAAACTGGATATGTATGTGATCGGCATGAGTTCCACAACGGCACGTCGACTCGATAAATTAGGATTGAATAGACCCGATATGCCCAAGCACAATGCGATGCGCAAAGTCATGGGTTACGGAAATCGCATTTTCACGCGAGATAAGGGCGAATTTAAAACAGCAGCAATCAACAGTGCCGTTGCGCGCACTGGCTGGTCTTGGGGGGCGTCATCATTTGATTTTGATAATGATGGTGACAAGGATATTTTTGTTGCCAATGGTCATTACAGTGGTAAGAGCACGCAGGATTATTGCTCAACATTCTGGCGACACGATATCTATGAACAATCGAAGCCCAGTCCCGCACTTGATACGCTATTCCAGCTGACATCGAAAAGTTTACGTGAAGCAGATATTTCCTGGAACGGTTATGAGCACAAGGTGTTGCTGGCGAATAACGGAAATAATCAGTTTATCAATTTAGCTTTTTTGATGGGCGTCGCCTTTGAGTATGATGGTCGTGCAGTGATCGCCGATGATCTGGATGCAGATGGGCGTGTTGATTTGCTGGTAGTGGAATTCAAGACTGTCGGTTTAAATCGCAATTCATTCGTATTACATGTCTACCAGAATACGCTGGAGGAGGCCGGCCACTGGATTGGTGCACGGTTGCGTGATTATGGCCCCGGTCTGTCACCAATAGGTGCAAAGATCACAGTAAAGGACAAGGCAGGTAGTCAGCTAACGCAAATCGTTACCGGTGATTCTTTTTCATCACAGCATCCGGCGACGGTACATTTTGGTTTGGGTGATATCACCAAGGTCGACCATATAGAGGTGCGCTGGCCTAATGGCAAAATCAGTCGACTTAATAATCCTGAGGCCGATAAGTATCATTGGGTTAAGCCACCGAGTAGTAAGATTCAGTGAATGGGTGGTGAGCTGCTTTAATGGTGAATATTCACATATTAGCTGGATACTGAGTTACATTATAAATTATTGGTAACTAATTAAAAACGATAATAAACTTAAACTCCGTCTAGCTTGGTAGGCGCACTGTTTCACGTAGGTGCATATGAGTGACTTGCGATGGTGGTTTATATTGAAATTATTGGTGTATACTTTGACTTAGTAGGGGAAAAACATACGGCCAAGTGAACTGGGGTGAACTGTTCACAATTTTAGGCAAGCCGAACTCAAATCGATATTGCACTGTTCTCATCATTAGAAGAGGATAAGGGCTATTAGGGGGTAATAATGTCTAGTGACTCATCAGGTTTATATCAAGTTGGAGCAGCGATCCTGCTTTCGCTCGCCGTGTGCTCAACCGCACAGGCAGGTAATGGTGTTAAAGCCCGTGTAGATGCCGCCGGAGTGGCATTTAGCACTAGTAAGAATCATGCAGGTGCCACCATCACCGTAACCGGGCCTAATGGTTATAGATTGACTCAAAAGGGGGCATCCATAGGTGATCTGGGCGTAAATGGTCAGCTCGCTGACGGGGTCTATAAATATGAAGTTACCCTTACACCGATGATTAAACGTGCTCGCCGAAATGGTGATGAAAATTCCATGCACGTCAAACGTTCACCAGATAACATTGGCAGCGGCACATTCAGAGTTTTGAATGGTGAGATTGTTAATCCGAAAGATAAAGAGTAAGGGGGGGGCAATATTATGAAAAAATTAGTAATGACGCTAGGAGCAACCGTCCTACTTGGTCTTTCTGCTGCACAGGCCGATCAGGTTATCCTCGATGATCTAATTGTTGACGGTTCAATTTGTGCTGGAATGGATTGTGTTAACGGTGAGAGCTTTGGGTTTGACACACTTCGTCTCAAGGAAAACAACCTGCGCATCCGGGCGGATGACACCAGTAGCACTGCCAGCTTCCCATCAAATGACTGGCAGATCACCTTTAATGAGTCGGCCAATGGTGGGCTGAACAAATTCTCGATCGATGATATTAGTGGTGGCAGAACACCGTTGACCATAGAGGCAGGGGCGCCCAGTCATTCATTGTATGTTGATGATGGTGGCCGACTTGGTCTTGGCACCAGCACCCCGGTTGTTGACGTACATATCAAGTCGGGAAATTCGCCCACGACGCGTCTGGAGCAGGATGGTTCATCCGGTTTTACACCGCAAACCTGGGATATGGCGGGTAACGAGGCCAATTTCTTTGTTCGTGATGCGAGCAACGGCGGTAAAATACCTTTTAAGATCATACCGAATGCACCAACTGATAGCCTTTATGTAGCAGCTGATGGTGATGTTGGTCTGGGAACTGCCAATCCAGAAGGCGCGCTACATATAAACCGGTCTGGTATAATTCTGTCATATTTCCAGAGTAGCAATAATATGCCAGTTCAGATACGCATGAGAAGTGATAATGACAATAGGCGTTTTCTCGCAGTAGATGCTGCAAATTCGGTAAAATCGCAGTTAGTATTTGGTAATGATGAGGTTCAAATAGCAGGAGCTACTAATACAACTAATCTTTATGCTACCTTCAACGCATCAGGTTTGGTTGTTAATGGGCCAATATCAACAACGGCAAGTGGTCAGGTACATCCCGATTATGTTTTTGATCCCAAGTACAAGCTGATGCCGCTCCCAGAGTTGAGTGACTTCCTAAAAGAGAACAGGCATTTACCTGAAGTGCCATCTGCAACCGATGTGGCAAAAAATGGTATCAATATGACCGAAATGCAAATCACCTTATTGAAGAAAATTGAAGAAATAACTCTGTATACGATTAAGCAGCAGGAAGCCATTGATGTATTGAAGAATAAGCTTTTAGAACTGGAGTCTAGACAACAACATGTTGTGAATTGATTCGAGCAAGAAATACTTCGATAGTGATAAAAGTTGGAGGGAATGGTTTCTATTTATTCTCGGTGGGTAGGTTGGCCGGCTAGTAGTTTAAATTCGTCTTTTGTGGGTAGTCGTTGAGAGTTTAGTGATGCTGCTAACCATTGTGCACCGGGATGAAACCAGGGGATTTCTATAGCGGATAACCCATAGTCTTTCAACATATTCAACATGGTTGAAGGAGAATACAGAATATTCTGCGGATAACTCCAGCCATCAGATGGTAAGGGTGTTTGTTCTATACCTGGCTTATAAGATAAAAGTAGAACTCCATCATCTTTAAGAGACATGGAGGCGCTTTCGAAAAGTTTCCTTGCCATATTTGGCCCAGCATGAGTTACAATCGACTGTGCAAGAATAAAGTCAAATTTTTTGTTGAATACGGTACAGTCAAAATTATCATCATAAGAGAATACTGGCTTTTTAAGAGTAGTAGCATCACGGCCTAGTTCACGGTCAATACCATCTTCAATTAGCCACTTATTAGGTTCAATACCAAAATATTTTTTCTCTCTAAGAAATGGTATTAGCATTCGTCCTGCACGGAGTGAGCCACATCCAAAGTCAAGTACAGTGTCAGTTTCCCGCAAACCAAATGCAAAAAGTATCCCGAGTTGGGATAGACTCATAAAGTCAAAGCGGCTAGGCGGTCCTACATACGAACGGTAATGCTCAGAACCAGGAGCAAGTTGTTCAGCTTTATCCAGAGACAATTTTCTATCTGACATGTAAAGCCCACATTATGAATAGTTGAAAATAAGTCTAAGTGGAAAGTGGATATTTTACAATCAAAGATTGATTATTAATATTTCCTAAAAATCACCATTTTTTGATCACGAGGATGCTTACATTCACCAACTATTTCCAATTCCCAAGGTAGTCCATCTACACAGTATTGCAGATCTGTTTCCGTATAATGATACGGGTCAGAGGCAGGAAAAGTTGTAATCCCGCTTGGGCTATGTAAAACAGGCTCAGACCATTCTTCTGGATTATGATCTAGTAAAAAAAATGTGGCACAAAATACGCCGCCATTATTTACTTTATGCGCAAGTCGGTATAGACATAATCTGACATGATTTAAAGGTAAGTGCGTAAATAGAGAAAGAGCGATTGCGAAATCAAATGTTACATCAAATGAGCTAAAATTAAATTCAGAGTCTTGTAGAAGGTGATTTCTATTTAATTTTTCTTTAAGCTTAAGTTTTGAAATTTCTTCATTATAACCTACATTAAGTAGATCTTCTGAAATATCAGTTCCATAATAATTTTGTGCGTCAAGATAGTCTACGAAGTGCACACCGCCACGCAAACAGCCACAGCCTATATCGATTAGTTTCATTTCTGGCTTAAGGCCTTGTTGAACTAGAAAATCAAACTGCAATCTACCAATTTCGTCCCATAAGCCACCTACAATATCACGGTGCTTATTTTGACTAATAAATTCTCGTGAGCGTTCTAGATTGTAGTACTTATTGATGTTATTCATGGGCACATAGTATCCTAATCTATTTATTTACACTATGGATGTTATTGCTAGTGAAATCACAAAGTTATAATAGTATATAAACTCATAAAAATCAGTCTTACTATTCTGTTATTGATGGTTAGAATAAAGATGTTGAGGATGAATTACATGAACGTATTAGTTGGCAGGCAAATGGTTATAAAATGCTTGAGATTCCAGCTAAATCATGAACTTTTGAAATGGTATATTTGCACCCATTCATTCCGGAATTATATCTTATATTTTAGTGCAGAATTTATTTTTGTGAGCGGGCGGTTACGATGAGCAATTTGATCGGCTTGGTGGTAGATTCTAAAATATTGATTTTATAGTCGAATAGCTATAGATCGTAATGTTATTTTATGTTGTTTATTAGCCGAGGCCACTTTTTGTCAATTGCACAGGGGCGGCAATTACAGGTCTTTCGGTATAAAAGCCGGAAAGAGAGCTAGATGTTTATTGGAACAAATGCAGGGGAATTAAGGGCTATCCGTATATTTTTTCTTGAACGTTACCCTCTAATGTTCAAAACTATCACGAGGAAATAATATACTTATTTTCTAATTATCGTGAGGATAATATTGACTACAAAGAGTGGATAGAAAAGAAGTACGCGAGACCTGATATAAATTGAACGTGTAACGCGTTGCCTTCAATCTGATTTTAGATTGTTTGTTTTTTATGGATATTTTGAATTTTCTGATATATGTCATTTGCATCATCTAATAAATCAAAGTGATGATTTTTGTCTGTTAGCCCGTGGTGTCGTAACGATGTGTCAAAAAAATCTGTAGTTCTTTCTACATCACAAGGTAAACCCAATTCTTTACTAATCCGTAATAGATCGGAGTAGTAGCCTGATGGTGTGTTGTCAAAGGAAGTGATTGGAAACGGATTTTTCTCATAAATAACCAGTAATTCACGGTTGTATGAGATCCAAAGTTTAATCCCTTGCGAGATGGTGAAATTGTTCCTGGATTCTAATGACTTTGCAACGGCTAAAGGATGACGGAATGATGCAACCAGTTTGCAATCAGGGATTGCTTCTAACCAAAAGGGTAATGTAAACGTAGTTCGTGGGTCTTTAAATCCCCATATAGTAGCAGAGCTTGTAGAGAGTGAGTCGATTATGGAGTCTCGTCGAGTAATATGCTCCTCGGTCCAATGGGTTATTGTTGTTGGTGAATTCCAGTCACCATTGTTGTACTGCATTAACTCAGTATTTAATGCCATTATGTCAGCACTTTCACGGTTTCCTTTTTTGTTATAAGGACTCGTTTTGTATACTTCACCTAAATGTAGCCCTAGCTGCTGTAAACTCCCAGCTAGGCAGCTTGTACCACTTCGATGCATTCCAATTATTAATAGACCATTTGTATTCATGTTTTTGTTCTACTTGAGGTTGTACAACGTATTCTTTGTGTTGTTATGTGTATTACACCTTAACGAATATAATAAATGTGAAATTCTGTGGGTGCCACTTACTTACGGAATTTATTTAATTTTTTATATCAATAATCTGTTCATTCAGCTCACCAATATAAATCGGTTTTCGGTACTGTGGTTCCCAGTATTTTCCATAGATGGCCTTATATTCATTATTAAATTCAGGCCATGGATGTTTATTAGGTTTTGCATTAGTAGCAACCCCCCCATGGTATTGATGAAATGTTGCTTCTCCAACCAGCATGATGGGTATTACTTCCTTGTCTTGGTGGACTCTATTAAAAATATCGTGATTACATAACCCTCCACCAGGACTTATAAAGGATTCATTATAGCCGCCAAGCTTAAGGTAATCTTCTTTTCGCATCATGAAGCAATTAGTTTCATTAACTTGTGAAAAGACGCCATCTTTTGCCGATGCTGCCAGGCATGATATAGAAAATAATTTATAACCATTAGTTTTCCAGTTTGCCGAGGCAAGCAGCTCATTTTCTTCTTGCTGATTATATCCTTCAGCGATAGCTTCGTTTTGAATTTTTTCTCCTAAATGCATAGAAAGTGTATACACAAATGGTTTGATATGTGATTCAGCTGCATCTAGCATTTTTCTTATAATGCCGGGAGATAAAATTCGTGCCCCATCTATACAGCAAATGACGTACTCTCCTGATGCTGACCTAACGGCGTCATTTATCGCTTTGCAGGGAGAGGGACTTGTTGCTTCTATATACTGATAATGAAAATTGTCACCGAATTTTGTGACCTCTTGTGGAGATAACCTTTCGGTCGAACCATTATCAATGGCAATAACTTCATAGTCTAAGTCTTCTATGTTTTTCTGGTACTTGCGCGATACAGAGAATAAAGTCCTGGGCGCTTCTCTGCGCATATTGTAAAAATTTATGATAATGGATAGTTTCATGTTATCGGGTTAGTCACGCTTCACATATTGCCATCAGATGTAGACTAACATTTTAGTCGTCTTTATTCATCTCCTGATTATGTTGGGGTAAATAAAACGGGTAGTTATTTATGTGCTTTTACCCATGGTATTCTGCATGGGCTAGCATTTATGTGGCAAGGCATTGTGTAATATTGCAAAGCATAGTCGCTGGAACTTGTTAGTAGGGTAGGCTTAATTACTATCTTAATTAAATAATGTATTGAACGATTGCTGTAGTAATGCCCGTGTTAAATGGATGATTTTGATGTTGTATATTAAGCGCAGAAATTACAATACGTCTGTTTTTATTTTTAAATTTTTTTTAAAATGATTGCGGCGATTAGACTAAGATTGCCAGCAAGTGTTTGTCGATATATACCCAATTTCCACATACCTAATAGCCTTGGTATCAACCAACGGTTACGTGCCATGCAAAATTTATCGAGGGTAATCTGATTTTTTGGCGTTATAAGATGTTTTATATCCTGTAAAGCCTGTATGTTTTTGTTGGTGCAGTGTTTAAAACGATCCTTAAATAGTAAATGTAAACGAAGCAGACGAGCGCGCCAGCCTGAATTTAAGCCCACTATGTTGTTATCGTGCTGTCGGTAACGAACAGTCGGATATGTATCGTAGATGACAGTACCTCCAACAGCGGAAATAACGATATATGCCCACCAGTCGTGGCTCACAATGTTTTTTTCACCCGCTAAGCGTAAAATTTCGCGCGCGGTTTTATTCATGACCATGGTATTACCACTGGCAATATTTTGTGTCAGTGCATTTACAAAACTGGGCGGTTTGTTAAACATGGGGGACAAATCAATATATTCGCCGCTTTCATCAATCAATTGCGTTCGCGAGCAATACAGGGCGGGTATTTCATCAGGGACAGATTCCAACTTTGCAATCGCACGTGAAAGTTTGTTGGGTTCCCATATATCATCCTGATCGGCATAAGCAAAGTAGTCGGCCTCAATATCGGAATAACAGGTCAGTGAGAAAAAGTTTGCGACAAACCCTTCTTGTGGTCCGGAATGGATTGATAAACGCTCTTGTCCCCACTGAGATTGATATTGCTCCAGGATTTGATGGGTATCGTTATCTGAACTGTCATCCGATGCCCAAATGCTGAGGTTGCTGTGTTTTTGAGAGTGGATGGAATCTAATTGCTCAGCAAGGAACTGACTGCCCTGATGGGTGCATAAGAGTACGGCGACGCTGGGTTCTGAGATATCCGTTGAGGCATTATTGAGTAATTCAGAGACAGGGAGACTGCTTGTAATAGAAGCTTCCTCGGCCACGTTGCCCATGTTATCTACCTTTTTGCTACCGATGCTTGGTATATATAAACAAGCATTAAAGAACTTAGCATTCATTGCGTTATAACGTTGCACTATACACTTTCAAGGCGACAGCGGGTAGTGGGCTGATCGTCATTTCTGATGTCATTATATTGCATGTTGAGTACTCTTTTAGCGCATATTAAATGGAGGGGAGGTTAGAATGTGTTTAAATCGCGCTGATGAGTGAATGTGTAGATACAGTGGCGGGCAAAGTCTTGAATAGAAAGATTAAATCCTGTATCTTGCGCCCAACTTTAGTCGCGTAGCTCAGTTGGTTAGAGCACCACCTTGACATGGTGGGGGTCGGTGGTTCGAATCCACTCGCGACTACCATTATTTTTATCCTGCACGCGGCCTTTGGTAGGGGTCGCCACTGAGAAAAGGGGTTTAACATGCCAGTGATTACTTTGCCTGATGGCAGTCAACGTGAATTTTCCAATCCTGTTTCCATCCATGATGTCGCGGCTGATATCGGTCCGGGTCTGGCTAAAGCGGCGCTCGGCGGTAAGGTCGATGGTAAATTGTGTGATACCGCTTTTGTCATGGAGAATGATAGTCAGTTAGCAATCATCACCGATCGTGATGACGAAGGTCTCGATATTATTCGTCACTCAACTGCGCATCTACTCGCACAAGCGGTGAAACAATTATTCCCGGAAGCACAGGTGACCATTGGTCCCGTGATAGACAATGGCTTTTATTACGATTTTTCCTATGAGCGTGCGTTTACACCTGAAGATATCACTGCCATTGAAAAGAAAATGGCAGAACTGGTGAAACAGGATATCCCTATTACACGTAGTGTGATGTCACGAGAAGATGCGATTGGTTTTTTCGCAGACATGGGGGAAAACTATAAAGCAGAAATTATTGAAGGTATTCCGCACGGCGAACAATTATCGCTTTATCAGCAGGGTGATTTTACCGATCTCTGTCGTGGTCCGCATGCACCGTCTACTGGTAAATTAAAAGTATTCAAGCTGATGAAGTTGGCCGGTGCCTATTGGCGCGGTGATTCAAATAATGAAATGCTGCAGCGTGTGTATGGCACTGCGTTTGCCAATAAAAAAGACTTAAAGAAACACCTGCACCGTTTAGAGGAAGCAGAGAAACGCGATCATCGTAAACTGGGTAAAAAGCTGGATTTATTCCACCACCAGGAAGAAGCGCCGGGTATGATCTTCTGGCACTCAAAGGGCTGGACGGTTTACCAACAAGTGGTTGATTACATTCGCAGTGTGTTAGATGAAAATGGTTATGATGAAGTGCACACACCGCAAGTGGTGGATCGCACCCTGTGGGAAAAATCAGGTCACTGGGACAAGTTTCAGGAAATGATGTTCACCACCCACGTGGAAAATCGCGACTACGCGGTTAAGCCGATGAACTGTCCGTGTCATATTCAAATTTTCAACCAGGGCCTAAAGAGCTATCGTGATTTACCGTTGCGTATGGCCGAATTTGGTTCCTGTCACCGTAATGAACCATCGGGTACCTTGCATGGTTTAATGCGTCTGCGTAACTTTACCCAGGACGATGCACATATTTTCTGTACCGAAGATCAAATTCAGTCGGAAGTGAGCACGTTTATTGATTTGTTGTTTAAAGTGTATGCCGACTTTGGTTTTGATGACATCATTATTAAGTTATCGACACGTCCAGAAGAACGTGTTGGTGAAGATGCGATGTGGGACAAAGCAGAACATTCATTAGAGCGTGCGCTGAATGACAAAGGCCTTGATTGGGACTTGCAACCGGGCGAGGGTGCCTTCTACGGTCCGAAAATCGAGTTCTCGCTACGCGATTGTCTCGATCGCGTTTGGCAGTGTGGCACCATTCAGGTCGATTTCTCGATGCCGGGTCGATTGGACGCCCATTTCGTTAGTGAAGAGGGCGATAAGCAGGTTCCGGTGATGTTACACCGGGCAATTCTTGGATCTTTAGAGCGTTTTATCGGGATTTTGATTGAACATCATGCCGCGGCATTTCCGCTCTGGCTGGCGCCAATTCAGGCCGTAATTGCCAATATTACGGACAAACAGGCCGATCATGCGAAAAAAATTGAAAAAAGTCTGAAAAAACAGGGCTTCAGGGTCATTTCGGACTTGAGAAATGAGAAGATCGGCTTTAAAATCCGCGAGCACACAATTCAACGAATACCCTACATACTCGTCGTGGGTGATCGTGAGGTTGAAAACAACGAAGTGGCCGTACGCACGCGTGGCGGTGAGGACCTGGGAAGTATGTCGGTAGACGCCTTTTTAGAACACCTTGCCAACGAGAACGCGAGTCGCGGTCGTTCTGCATTGGAGGATTAAAGTATCGCTACAGATAAGAAGACGCGCCTGAATAATGACATTGCTTTACCAGAAGTTCGGTTAATTGATGCTGAAGGTGAACAAGTTGGTATTGTTAAAATTGAGGAAGCGTTAGCCAAGGCGCAAGAGGCCGGGCTGGATCTCGTAGAGATTGTTCCAAATGCAGAGCCGCCTGTTTGTCGGATCATGGACTACGGTAAGTTCAGATTTGAAAACAGTAAGAAAAATCAGGCGTCTCGAAAGAAGCAAAAACAGACTCAGACCAAGGAAATAAAATTCCGGCCTGGGACTGAAGAGGGCGACTATCAGGTCAAATTACGCAACCTGAAGCGTTTCCTCGAAGGCGGCGACAAGACCAAGGTAACCTTACGTTTCCGTGGTCGAGAAATGGCACACCAAAACCTTGGGCGCGATTTATTAAAGCGTGTTGAGGAAGACCTGATGGATTGGGGAACGGTTGAACAGTTCCCTAAGATGGAAGGTCGTCAAATGGTGATGCTTATCGGGCCTAAAAAGAAGTGATGCACTACTGACCGTCCAGCGTAGTCTGTTGAGATTGTCAGTTATAAACGTGTGTTGTTGTCAATATGTCGTATGAGTTTCATGCGGCAATAAAATGCGTAGTTATTTAGACTAATCGGAGTTATAGAAATGCCGAAGTTAAAAACCCATCGGGGTGCTGCAAAGCGCTTTAAGAAGACTGCCTCTGGCGGTTTTAAGCGTAGCCAGGCTCACCACCGCCACATCCTTACCAAGAAAAGCACCAAGCGCAAGCGTCACCTGCGCACAACAGAAATGACACACGCCTCGGATGCTCCATTGATCCGCCGCATGTTGCCGTACGCGTAAGGAGATAGAAACATGGCTAGAGTAAAACGTGGCACCATCGCCCATGCAAAACACAAGAAGGTCATTGATCAAGCCAAAGGCTACAGTGGTCGTCGTAAAAATGTATATCGTGTAGCGACACAGGCTGTTACCAAAGCAGGTCAATATGCCTACCGTGACCGTCGTCAACGCAAACGTCAGTTCCGCGCATTGTGGATCGCACGTATTAACGCGGCCGCACGTGAATGTGATATGTCATACAGTGTCTTTATACACGGCCTGAAGAAGGCCGCGATTGAGATTGATCGTAAAGTGCTTGCTGACATCGCAGTATGTGATAAAGCCGCCTTTGCATCTCTCGCAGATCAGGCTAAAGCCGCCCTGTAAGACAAACGCATAAGAAGGTTTGAAGTATTAACGGGGGAAAGGCGAGCAGTCTTTCCCCTGTTTTTTTATGCAACCACTTTGCATTGAAAAGATTTTAGAATAAAAATTATGTCAGAACTTAAACAACTAATCTCACAAGCCACGCAGGCCGTTGCTGACGCAAATGATTTGGCTGCGCTCGATACTGTGCGCGTTCAATATTTGGGTAAGAAGGGCAGCCTGACCGCGTTAATGAAACAGCTCGGAAAATTACCGGGCAATCAGCGTCGTGAAGCAGGTCAAAAGATCAATACCGGTAAGGATCAGGTTCAGGAAGCGATTGAACAACGCAAATCGGTGCTTGAAGCAGCTGCACTTGAAGCCAAGTTAGCAGACGAAGTCATTGATGTGAGTTTGCCCGGCCGTGGTGCAGGCAGTGGCGGGCTGCACCCTGTAACACGCGTGCTTGAGCGCATTGAAGATCTCTTTTCACAAATGGGGTTTGATGTTGCCGAAGGCCGTGAAATTGAAGATGACTATCATAACTTTGAAGCGTTAAATATTCCTGCGCATCATCCCGCTCGTGCTATGCATGATACCTTTTATGTTGATGTGGAAGCGCAAGGTGATGAAAAACTACTATTGCGTACGCACACATCAACAGTGCAAATTCGCTACATGGAAGATCGTAAGCCACCGTTTAAGGCGATTGCGCCAGGGCGTGTTTATCGTTGCGACTCGGATTTAACGCACACGCCGATGTTTCATCAGTTTGAAGGCTTTATTGTTGACGAGAATGTTAGCTTCGCTGACCTAAAAGGCATCTTGATGGACTTTATGCAGAAGTTCTTTGAAAAAGAATTATCACTGCGCTACAGACCGTCGTATTTCCCCTTCACGGAACCTTCAGCAGAGGTGGATATTGAATGTGTCAATTGCGGTGGCGAAGGTTGTCGTATTTGTAGCCACACTGGTTGGTTAGAAATTTTGGGTTGCGGCATGATGCATCCCAAAGTACTTGAGTCAGTGGGTATTGATAGCGAAAAATACACCGGGCTTGCATTTGGGCTGGGTGTTGAACGATTGACGATGTTGCGTTACGGCGTAACAGATTTGCGTCAGTTATTTGAAAACGATCTGCGACTTTTGGAGCAGTTTAAATAAAGTTCTATTTTTACGTCTTTGTATTGCGAAGAGTAAATAAGGTTTTAGTATGAAATTTAGTGAACAATGGTTACGTGAATGGGTGAATCCCTCGGTTTCAACCGAGGAATTGGCTCATCGTTTAACCATGGCTGGCCTTGAAGTTGATGCCATTGAAAATGTTGCTGGTGAATTTAGCAAGGTTGTTGTTGGCGAAGTACTCACCGTATCAAAACATCCTGATGCGGATAAGTTAAAAATATGCACTGTGAATATCGGTTCGGCAGACGCCCTGCAAATTGTTTGCGGTGCTTCGAATGTTGTTATCGGCATGCGCGTACCGACTGCCCTGGTAGGCGCTAAACTGCCCGGCGGCTTAAAAATTAAAAAGGGTAAACTGCGCGGCGAAGTCTCACATGGCATGCTGTGTAGTGCAGTCGAATTGGGTTTGGCAGAACAAGCCGAAGGTTTGATGCCATTACCGGGCGATGCAGAGCCGGGAACCGATATTCGTGACTACCTGAATCTTGATGATGTCAGTATCGAGTTGGGTTTAACACCAAACCGGGGGGATTGCCTCGGTATGATTGGTTTGGCGCGTGAAACGGGCGTGTTATTTGAATTGGATAATAACGTACCGGATATGCCGGCGGTTGCGCCATCCAGTGATGAAAAATTCACTGTTGCTGTTCAAGCCAGTGAAGAATGTCCCCGTTATGCCGGGCGCGTTATCCGTAATGTTGATATGACAAAAGAAACACCATTGTGGATGCAAGAACGTTTGCGTCGTAGTGGATTGCGTGCGATTAACCCCGTAGTCGATGTCACTAACTATGTGTTGTTGGAATTAGGGCAACCGATGCATGCATTCGATCTGGATAAAGTGCACGGTGGATTTTGGGTACGCAAAGCGATTAAAAATGAGTCGTTGACCTTGCTTGATGGAAACCGTGTTGATTTGACGCCTGATACCTTGATCATCGCTGATGTGAAAGGCCCACTGGCGATTGCCGGTGTCATGGGTGGCGAGAACAGCGGTGTCACCACGGCGAGTCAAAACCTGTTTTTAGAGAGCGCCTTTTTTGCACCACTGAGCATTGCCGGTCGTGCTCGTAGCTATGGTTTACATACGGATTCCTCGCATCGTTTTGAACGTGGTGTTGATCCTGCGATGCAGGTTCAGGCTATTGAGCGTGCCACCAGTCTACTGCTCGACATTGTCGGCGGTGAAGCCGGCCCTGTTATTGAAGTAGTTAGTGAGCCGCACCTGCCCGAACGTGCGGCAATCACACTACGCGCAGCACGCATTAGCCGTGTTCTCGGTCTTGAGGTGGATGCCGCCAGTATCCCGAAGATATTAATGCGCCTGGGTATGGGCGTTGAGGATCAAGGGCGTGACACGTGGTTAGTCACACCGCCTTCATTTCGATTTGATATTAACCTTGAGGTCGATTTGATTGAGGAAATCGGCCGTATTGTTGGTTATGAGAATATTCCGGCCACCGCCGCTAAATCGCAATTAGGTATGTCGATGGTGGATGAGTCGCGTATTTCACTGCGCCGAATTCGTCAGCGCCTGGTGGATCGCGGTTATCAGGAAGTGGTGACCTATAGTTTTATTGATCCGGCGCTGCAAAAGCGTTTTAGTCCGTCACAAACAGCGATTGCGTTGAGTAACCCCCTGGCATCCGATATGTCCGTCATGCGCACCAGTTTATTGCCAGGATTGGTTGAAACGGTGAAATATAATTTAAATCGTCAGCAAGAACGTGTTCAAATATTCGAGTGCGGTGTTAAATATCTATTGCAAGATACTGAAATAAATGAAGAAAAAACTCTCGCAATGATGGTTTCTGGAAATATAACAAATCAGCACTGGAATGTGGAAAAAAGACCATTTGATTACTATGATATGAAGGCAGATATCGAATCCTTGCTGGAAATGTCTGGGAGCGATGCTGGCGTTGAGTTTACGGCCGCAGAACACCCTGTGTTACATCCAGGGCAAACAGCCCGGATTACTCATCATGACGAGGAAATAGGCTGGATTGGGGCGTTACACCCGGCACTAGCGGATGAAATGGGCGTTCCAAGTGGCGTTATCTGTTGTGAAATGCGGCTTGATACCCTGCAAAAAGGGAATATTCCGCAATTTAAGGCAATTTCAAAATATCCGTCGATCCGACGTGACATCGCGATTATTGTCGATGTAGCAATAACCGCGCACCAAGTGTGTGCGTGTATAAAAAACGCTGCAGGGGAATACCTCCAAAACCTCGAGTTGTTTGACGTGTATAGTGGCAAAGGTATTGATTCAGGGCGAAAAAGTCTTGCTCTGGGCTTGACCTTACAGGCATCTTCACGCACTCTTACAGAAGAGGATGTAGAACGTGTAATGGATGATGTCTTGCGCGCGTTGGGTACGGACTGTAGTGCAAACTTAAGAGACTAAAGAGATAGAGTATGGCGCTAACAAAAGCAGAAATGGCCGAGCGACTATTCGAAGAGCTAGGACTGAACAAACGCGAAGCGAAAGAGATCGTGGAGCAGTTTTTTGAAGAGATACGTGGCGCCCTAGAGGTTGGCCATCAGGTTAAGCTATCCGGCTTTGGTAACTTCGATTTACGTGACAAAAACGAACGTCCGGGACGAAATCCCAAAACGGGTGAGGAAATTCCGATAACGGCACGGCGCGTCGTGACGTTCCGCCCGGGTCAAAAACTTAAAATCAGAGTAGAGGCCTATGCTGGAGCCGAGTGAAAACGACGAACTACCGGCTATCCCGGGTAAGCGTTATTTCACCATTGGTGAGGTGAGCGATTTATGTGCTGTTAAACCGCATGTTTTACGCTATTGGGAACAGGAATTTCCACAGTTAAAACCGGTTAAACGTCGTGGTAATCGCCGTTATTACCAACGTCAAGACGTCATCATGATTCGTCAAATTCGGAGTTTGCTTTATGAACACGGTTTTACGATCGGTGGGGCAAGACAAAAATTATCCGGTAGTGAATCGAAGGATGATTCAACCCAGAGTCAGCAGATCATTAAACAGGTTCGTACTGAGCTTGAAGAAGTGTTGAAAATTCTGAAAGCCTAATAATTCTGATTTTCCTTCAATGCTAGTTTCCTTCTAGACAGGTTTCTGTGGCAAGATCACGATCTGTTTAAAGTTCCAGTTTTCGGGGCGTAGCGCAGTCTGGTAGCGCACCGCAATGGGGTTGCGGGGGTCGGAGGTTCGAATCCTCTCGCCCCGACCAATTTGGAACTATTACGATATTGACCCCAATACTTAAATACAACTAACCCGTAGGTACACAGTAGTGACTGATATGAATCCATCGTTAAACATTGCCGTTCTCACGGTCTCTGACACTCGCACGGAAGAAACAGATAAATCCGGCAAGACGCTGGTCGAGCGATTAACGGCCGCTGGCCATCAACTTGTTGATAAGGCGATATTGAAAGATGATAAATACCTTCTGCGCGCTAAAGTCGCTAACTGGATTGCAGAAGAAGTACAGGTTGTTTTAATCACGGGTGGTACAGGTGTCACAGGCCGTGATGTAACGCCGGATGCGATCACACCATTGTTTGATAAAGAAATTCCGGGCTTTGGTGAACTCTTTCGAATGGTCTCATACGATGAAATTAAAACCTCAACGATTCAGTCGCGTGCGATTGGCGGGTTATCGAATTCAACGTTAATATTTTGCCTGCCGGGTTCAACCGGAGCCTGTATGACCGCATGGGATAAAATCTTAAAAGATCAGCTTGATGTGAATCATGGCCCCTGTAATTTTGTCGAAATCATGCCCCGTATTAAGGAAAAATAACGTTTAAAAAAATATTTAAGAGAACATAAGCATGAATGATTGTTGTTATAACCCACAAGAGAAAATGTTAACCACCGATGAGGCGATTCGTTTTCTGCTTGAGCGAAGCGCAGCAATAGACAAGGTTGAAACAGTTAAAACGCTTGATGCCCTGGGACGAGTGCTTGCGCTACCGGTGACATCGACACTTAATGTTCCACCATTGGATAATTCAGCAATGGATGGTTATGTTACCCGTTTTGCGGATCTTAATAATGACGGTGAAACAAGTTTGCCAATATCACAACGAATAGCGGCAGGTTATGTAGGTGATAAGTTGCAAGAAGGCACCGCTGCTCGAATATTTACTGGCGCACCTGTGCCAGAAGGTGCTGATACCATCATCATGCAAGAACAATGTGCGCAACAAGATGACACAGTTGTTATTAGCGGGAAAATCAACAAAGGCGATCATATTCGCCGCGCTGGTGAAGATATTACCCAGGGCAGTGAGGTGATGTCGGTTGGGCAAAAACTTCGTCCACAGGACATGGGCTTGATTGCCTCGGTGGGTATTGCCGATATTAAGGTATTTAAAAAAGTACGCGTCGCGATTTTTTCAACAGGCGATGAATTGCTGATGCCTGGTGAAGCAGTTCAGCCTGGGAAAATTTATAATTCAAACCGTTATACCTTAACAGGCTTATTGCAAAAGGCCGGTTGCGAGATTATTGATCTGGGTTGTATAGCCGATGACCTTGATGCCACGGTTGTGGCAATGAAACATGCCGCTGCACAAGCCGATATTATTATGACGACGGGTGGCGTGTCTGTCGGCGAAGAAGATTATATTAAACTGGCGATTGATAAATTGGGTAGTGTGGAAATGTGGCGTGTTGCTATGAAGCCAGGAAAACCCGTTGCCTTTGGAGAAGTAGACAAAACGCCGTTTATTGGCCTTCCCGGTAATCCTGTTTCAGTATTTGTCACTTTCTGTTTATTTGCGCGTGCGGTTATTAGAAGGATGCAGGGGTGTCATGATGTCTTGCCTCGAAAAATGCAAGTTGTTGCCGGTTTTGATTGGCCGCGTAAAGGCCCGCGTCGTGAATTTGTGCGGGGGCAATTACAACTGGATGAGCATGGTCAGCAGCAGGCGCAGATTTATGCATCGCAAAGTTCAGGAGTATTGACGTCAACAACATGGGCACAAGGAATCATTGAGATTCCTGAAGACACGACGGTTAAGCAGGGTGATGTGCTTAACTGGCTGGATTTCTCCGAACTGCTTTCATGATTATCAGCCCGGTAAAAGAAGATATTACCGCGGTTGTGCTGGCGGGTGGGCAAGGTCGGCGTGTCAATGAACAAGATAAGGGGCTTTTAGACTTTGGCGACAGAAAACTTGTTGAGCATGTGCTTGATAGTTTATCTGCCCAGACCAGTGACATTGTTATTGTTGCGAATCGTAACGTCGAGCGTTACACCGCGTTTGGATTTCCCGTTGTATCAGACCGAATTAAAGGTTTTCAAGGCCCCTTAGCGGGTATTGATGCTGCCTTCTCGGTCACCGGCAGTTCATTTCTTCTCTGCGTGCCATGCGACAGCCCGTTTATACCTGGTGACCTGATGACTCGATTAATTAAGGCTGCGTCAGGAAATAATCCGATTGTTGTGGCAGGTGACGGTAAGCGAGTACATCCCGTTATAAGTCTTGTGCACCGTTCAGTGTGGCCCGATATCGAAGACAGGCTTAGTGAAGGGCGCCTGCGGTTGATGGATTGGATTGAAGCGGCAGGCTATGATGTGGCCGATTTCTCGTCATGTCCTGACGTGTTACAAAACCTGAATACCATTGAGCAGATTGGGGCAGCACATTAATAGTGCAAAATCACCACCATTATTTATCATTTGCACTATTAAAAAGCCTTTAAGGGTTTATTCCCTTATATAAATAGGCATAAAGATTGCACTAAACAAAGTCAATTTATCATTATTAATTGAGAACACGATGTTGGATGAAACCTTAACACTTATTCTTGCCGGCGGTGTCGGTACTCGCCTTGCACCATTAACAAATGATCGCGCTAAGCCTGCCGTGCCATTTGGTGGTAAGTATCGAATTATTGATTTTACCCTGGCAAATTGTTTGCACTCAGGTTTGCGGCGTTTATTGGTGCTAACCCAATATAAATCACATTCATTACAAAAACATTTACGTGATGGCTGGTCTATTTTTAATCCTGAACTTGGCGAATATATCACAACCGTACCACCACAAATGCGTAAGGGTGGTGATTGGTACTCGGGTACAGCAGATGCAATACACCAAAATTTGTATTTGCTTGAACGTAGCGGGGCGAAATATGTGGTTATCTTGTCAGGTGATCATATTTATCGCATGGATTATGCGCCGATGATAAAGCAGCATATCGACAGTAATGCTGAATTAACGATTGCCTGTATGGAAGTGAGCAATGCCGAAGCTAAATCATTTGGTGTTGTTGAAATGGATGGAAACGGCAAGATCAATTCCTTTGTCGAAAAGCCGGAAAATTATCAGTCTCCGACTGCAATGCCGGGTAAAGCGATGGTGTCAATGGGGGTTTATGTTTTCTCGATGGAACTGTTACTTGAATCCTTAGCGAATGATTACAATGATGACACGTCGAGCCATGATTTTGGTAATGATATTATTCCTCAGTTGATAAATATACATTCTGTTTATGGACACATATTTGGTGGCAGTGAGGGGCGGGTGTCGCAAGATTGCTATTGGCGTGATGTGGGAACCGTGGATGCTTTCTATCAGGCAAATATGGATTTATTAAAACCGGTTCCACCGATTGATCTTTATCAGGAAAACTGGACTATTCGCACTCATCAACAACAGTGGCCGCCAGCACGTACTGTACCCGGTTCACTCGGCAATGAAGGAATATTTATTAACTCCATTGTTGCGGGAGGCACCATCATTGCAGGGGGAAGTGTCCAGGATTCAATTCTGTTTCCACGTGTTTTCGTTGGTGATGAAGCCTTTGTTGAAAGTTCATTGTTGTTTGAAGGGGTGAAAGTTGGGAGTGAATCGCGACTTAAAAATTGTATCGTCGATAAAAATGTTGAAATTCCACCTGGAACAATGATTGGCTACGATCCTGAAGCGGATGCGCAGCGTTTTACGATAAGTGAAGCTGGCATCGTTGTTGTCCCTAAAGACTATATTTTTTCCTAATATCAAAATGGGTGAGTCAACCGGTACTTATTTGGTACCGGTTTTATTGATAGTTATTCGGTAATTGTCCTTGCCTTCAATTGGTACATCGCTATATTGCATTGCCCTCACTTAGTGCATTAGTCGGCAATCGACAAATATAAACGTGATGTTATGTAAGCATTGTAGCCACAACATCTGGCATGAGTATTGCTCTGTAAAGTGGTATGTTTAATCAGGTTAGTTGAAAAATGCAAAAAGCGTTATTAATTCAGGAAAAGGATGCTGAATCAAAAGATCTCACGGATGTACTTTCATCAATGGATTATAAAGGTATTCAAGTCGTAAAAAAGACTGAGGATATTGTTAGGCACGCCAACAGCTATGCACCTGATATTGTCTTAATTGATGTTCACCGCCCAGCCGAGGCATTGTTAAACAAGATTGCCAGGGTTGTCCATCAGAGCCCCGTACCGGTGGTTATGTTTGTTGAAGAGAGCAGTGACAATATGATAGCCGATGTTATTAAGTGTGGTGTGTGTGCCTATATCGTTGATGGTTATCAGCGTCATCGAGTGCGCGGCATTATTGATGTTGCCCGTGCCAGGTTTAATGAAAAGCAAGGTTTATTACAGGAACTTGAAGATACCCGAAGTGCACTGGATAGCCGAAAGCTCATTGATCGCGCTAAAGGTATTGTTATGAAACAAAAGAATTGCGATGAAGACACGGCTTATCAGTTGATCCGAAAAATGGCGATGGATAAGAACACACGCATTATTGATATTGCAAAACAACTCATCGAGTTAGTGGATTTAATGCAATAATTGGTGCAGCAGCGTCGTGTTATGCACAAAACATGTGCATTTATGGTAATGAATTCGCTAGTGAACTATTTATATCGGTAAATTAAACGGGAAAAAGTGACTTTTTATAAGTTGGCACACAACTTGCCTTAATACATATAAGTCACATCAGAACGATTTAGCAGTATCACAGTATCTTCTAGCCAACGGCGGTTAGAAATGAACAGGACAATGGCGTCCAGACACAACGGTGAAGTTGTGTCTGGGCGTTTTTTTTTGCAATGAGGATATCGGAGAAAGTAATGAATAAGTATTCACCACTAAATTTTAAAATTAAGCCGTTATTAAAGACGTTCGCTGTAGCAGTGGGGCTAAGTTCGTCTGTACTAATGACCGGAACGGTTATGGCAGGTGTTGGGGAGCCTGAAAAAGAAGAATTAAAGTTTGGCTTTATCAAGTTGACGGATATGGCGCCACTGGCAATTGCCTATGAAAAAGGTTTTTTTGAGGATGAAGGGCTATATGTAACATTGGAAGCACAGGCCAATTGGAAAGTGCTTTTGGATCGGGTTATTGATGGTGAACTGGATGGTGCCCATATGCTGGCGGGTCAGCCATTGGGAGCAACGATCGGCTTTGGTACACAATCACATATCATCACGGCCTTTAGTATGGATCTGAATGGTAATGCCATCACGGTTTCAAATGACATCTGGAAACAGATGAAACCACATATTCCACACAAGGATGGGAAACCTGTGCATCCGATTAAGGCCGATGCGCTCAAACCTGTCGTTGATAAATTTAAGTCAGAAGGTAAACCATTTAAGTTAGGTATGGTTTTCCCGGTATCAACACATAACTATGAATTGCGTTACTGGCTTGCTGCCGGTGGTATTCACCCAGGTTATTACGCACCTGAAAAAGGTGATACATCAGGTACGATTGATGCCGATGCACTGTTGTCTGTGACACCACCGCCACAAATGCCTTCTACCATGGAAGCGGGCACTATTTACGGATATTGTGTTGGTGAACCATGGAACCAGCAGGCCGTGTTCAAAGGGATTGGCGTTCCCGTTATTACCGATTATGAAATCTGGAAAGACAACCCTGAAAAAGTGTTTGGTGTCAGTAAGAAGTGGGCTGATAAAAATCCGAACACGCATGTCCGTGTTGTCAAGGCGATGATACGTGCTGCCAAGTGGTTGGATGACAAAAATAATGCCAACCGTCCTGAAGCAGTAAAAATTCTTTCGCAAAGTAACTATGTTGGCGCCGATTACGATGTTATCGCGAACAGTATGACTGGTACCTTTGAGTATGAAAAAGGGGACAAACGATCAGTACCTGATTTCAATGTTTTCTTCCGTTACAACGCAACCTATCCATACTATTCGGATGCAGTATGGTACCTGAGTCAAATGCGACGCTGGGGACAGATTGCTGAACAAAAACCTGATAGCTGGTTTATGGACATTGCTAAAAAAGTATATCGTCCTGATATCTATGCAGTGGCTGCCAAGGAACTGATTGCTGAAGGTAAATTAAAGGCAAGTGAATTCCCTGATTTTGCTACTGAAGATGGGTTCAGGGCACCACAGACGCATTTTATCGACGGGATTACTTATGATGGTAAGAAGCCAAATGACTATCTGAAAAAATTCCCAATCGGCTTGAAGGGTAAAACTAAAATCTAATATCTAATTCGTGAAATGCTACCCTGTCTAATGGTGGATGGGGTAGCAAATTTTACGTTGTTTTCTACCAAAACAGGATAGTCAAATGAGTACGCAACTAATGACGATGTTTGAAAATGTTCGATTTGGGATGATTGATAACATGGTCAAGAAATTTAGAGGGAAAAGTATACGCGGCACGTTACATGGTATGGCTAAAGGAGCACTATTGCCACTATTGGCTTTTGGTGTTTTTCTGATGCTTTGGTCATCGGTCGCTGCGCAAATTAAAACATCACTAGGGCAGGTGCCGGGTCCCGTACAGGTGTGGGAGCAAGGTGTTACCCTATATAACGAACATAATCAGGAGCGTGTAAAAGAACAGGCGTTTATAGAAAGGCAGGTCAAGCGCAATGAAGCGAAGCTCGCTAAAAACCCGGATGCCAAGGTTAAAATACGCCCCTATACCGGTAAGCCTACATACCTTGATCAAATATGGACAAGTATCGTAACAGTGGCGACGGGCTTTCTTATTGCGTCTGTTATTGCGATACCAATCGGTATTATTTGTGGGTTGAGCTCGACAATTTATACGGCGATAAATCCGCTTATCCAAATATTTAAACCGGTTTCTCCACTGGCATGGTTGCCAATTGTCACCATGATTGTGAGTGCTGTTTACATTAGTGATGATCCATTGTTTTCCAAGTCGTATTTAAATTCTGCTATCACGGTCACCTTATGTTGTTTATGGCCAACCATCATCAACACCACTGTTGGCGTTTCGTCGATGGACAGTGATTTAGTAAACGTGAGCCGTGTACTGCGTTTAGGTTGGGCAACCAAGGTATTTAAAATAGTATTGCCATCCTCGATTCCAATGATGTTTGCAGGATTAAGAGTTTCGCTGGGTATTGGTTGGATGGTGTTGATTGCCGCAGAAATGTTAGCGCAAAACCCGGGGCTCGGTAAGTTTGTATGGGATGAATTCCAAAATGGTAGTTCAGACTCGCTAGCTCGAATTATGGTGGCGGTATTTACGATTGGATTAATTGGATTTCTACTTGACTGGATGATGCTTCAGTTACAACGTTTTGTGAGCTGGGATAAAGCTGCCACTGTTAGATAATGAGGGGATTGAAATTATGAATAATGAACACCTATTACTGTCAAAAGTAACCATTGATTTTCCAACAGCAAATGGACCATTTCGGGCATTAGATGACGTTAATTTATCAATTAAAGAGGGTGAGTTTGTTTCTTTGATTGGCCACTCTGGTTGCGGTAAATCGACGGTGCTTAATATCGTTGCAGGTCTTCATCGGGCTACCAGTGGTGGTGTGTTGTTAGACGGCAGAGAAGTCAACGAGCCTGGGCCGGAAAGAGCAGTGGTATTTCAAAATCATTCGTTGCTTCCCTGGTTGACTGCGTATGAAAATGTCGAATTAGCGGTTAAACAGGTATTTGGCAATACTAAAAGCAAAGCGGAAATGGGGGAGTGGATCCGCCATAATCTGGAGCTTGTACATATGGAGCATGCGATGGATAAGCGTCCATCAGAAATATCCGGTGGTATGAAGCAACGTGTCGGTATCGCGAGGGCACTGGCGATGGAGCCAAAGGTGCTATTAATGGATGAACCTTTTGGTGCATTGGATGCATTAACGCGAGCTCACATGCAAGATTCATTAATGGAAATTCAAAATGAGCTTTGTAATACGGTTATCATGATCACCCATGATGTTGATGAAGCGGTATTGCTATCTGATCGAATTGTCATGATGACCAACGGGCCAGCTGCAACCATTGGCGAGATTCTGGAAATTGAATTGGAGCGGCCTCGTGAGCGCTTATCTCTGGCTAATGATAAGCAGTACAACCATTATCGGGCTGAGGTGCTGAAGTTCCTTCATGAACGTCATGGGCGGGTTGCTGCGTAGTTATTTTTTTATCAGTAAGTAGAGAAGAACTAAATTGAGGATGAAAAATATTGCCGATAACCCACGCCAGAAACCAAGTGGATTACGCTGCATTAATGGTTCTTGTTGCTTGCTAAGAAATTCAGAATTAGCGTTGCCGAGATCATGGATGAACTCGGATAGCCTCGCGTAACGTTTGCCAGGATCGAGCGATACTGATTTTTGAATGGCAGCATCAACCCACACGGGTACTTCCTGGTTGTAGTGTTTGATTGACTTGTAGCGAACGCGTTTTAGTTTGCCAAGTGATAGCGGTCCACCATAAGGCAAATGCCCGGTTAGCATTTCGTAGCAGATCACCCCAAGCGCATAGACATCAGAACGATTACTGCCTGTGTAGCCTTCAAAGAATTCGGGTGCAGCATAATTCATTGTGCCTAACATCGGGTTGCGATCAAACGGGACATCAGATTCATCAACGCCCGCGATTTTTGTGGATCCAAAATCAATAATGACAAGCCGTCCACTATTATCAAATACAATATTGGCCGGTTTTAGATCCCGATGAACCATTTCGAGTCGATGAAACGCACGCAGGCCACTGGCAATTTGTTCAGCAATATCACGTACACCAATATAAGAAGGGCGGGGATTGTCTCGCATCCAGTCTTGTAAGGTGTCACCATCGATATACTCAGTGACATAGTAAAGAAACCGCCGGCGTCGTTCCGAGTCGATAATCTTTAACACATGCGGATTATCAATACGTTTACCAATCCATTCTTCATGTAGGAATTGGTCAATGTAGGCAGGGTCATCTTCAAAATTGACCGAGGGTGTTTTGATGATGACCCGTTCACCTGTTTCAGTATCCTGGGCAACATAAATCTGGGTGCGATTACTTGCGTGTATTTCGCGTGTAATTAAATACCCATCAAGTGTCATGCCGGCATCAAGGAAGGGTGGAAATGGCAAATCAGAAAGTTGGTTTAAGAAACTTGTTTCATCTTGCTGCGGTAGTTGGTCAACACGAGCAACCTGGCAAGTGACATTGTCTTTGCTGCCTGCCTCTAATGCCATGGTCGTTAATATTCTGGCGGCCTGTTCCGGGTTAGCCATGTTTTCGCGCAAACAGTTTCGTAACTCGATATTGCTAATAAATTCATGTAGGCCATCAGTGGTCAGCATGTAGACATCATTGATCTCTACCGGTTGTTTTTTAAAATCAATATCGACATGGGCATCAGCGCCCATCGCGCGGCCAAGATAGGTCTTTTCCCCGGCACCCCAGCTACAATGATCATCGGTAAGACATTCCAGATCACCGTTACGTAAGCGATAAATGCGAGTATCACCAACGTGAAAAAGATAGGCAGTACCTGATTTTATTATCAATGCACTAAAGGTGGTTAGCATCGCGCCAGCAGAGTCGTAACCGCGCTTGCCCTGGCTGTAGAGCCAGTTATTGAGCGAGCCTAATACCTTTTGCGCGGAGGTTCTCACTGTCCAGCTATCAGGTGTGCTGTAGTAATCTGTCATAAAACCATTAACACAGGCTTCGCTGGCATCATGACCTGCTTCACTTCGGCTTACGCCATCGGCAATGACAAGACTGATGCCTTTTGTGCTAAGCAGTGGTTCTTCGGGGATTTCAATTCGGCATGCATCCTCGTTGCGGGGTTTAAGTCCTGCATCGCTGTGTTGTCCTGCCTGTATACCGTTGTATGCTTCTTTTATCATTATTTTACGAGCAAATAAAAAAGGTGACACCGCCAGTATAGCGGTGTCACCTGGTGTTGGCGAGTTGTGTACTCGCTATTTTACGTCGATCATTTGCACTGAACCATCAGGCATGATTTCCGCCATAGAATCTTTTGGTTCTTCGAGGAAAAATAGAATCAGCGCAAGAACAAATGCAGAGACGATACCAATAAAGAGGAAGAATTGGTCGTAGCTAACAAGTGAGTTGACGGTAAGGAAAAGAACCGCACCCACATTACCAAATGCACCCACCATGCCTGCAATTTGTCCCGTCATCCGGCGTTTTACCAGTGGCACCATCGCGTAGACAGCACCTGAACCTGCTTTTGAAAAGATGCCAGCAATAATGGTAAGCCCGACAACCAGCCACACTGACCATGATTTATCGACCAGACCAAGTACCAGGAAGCCTGCGGTGATGCCACAAAATACGATCGTTAGTGTTAATTTACGGCCAATCTTATCACTGATCCAGCCACCACCGGGTCGGGCAACAAGGTTAATAAAGGGATAGATACCTGCTAACAGGGCTGCAGTAATCTTCGGTAGTTCAAACCAGTCAACATAAAACAAGGCGAGCATGGAAACAACAGCCAACTCCGTACCAAAGGTAACCAGGTAGGCAAAATCAAGAATAGCGACTTGCTTGAACTTATACTGGTGCAATACTGGTACGGGTGTTTTTAAAATATGCTTATTGATAGTCCAGATTTTCCAAACTTGCACTGCGTAAATGCCGGCTAACACAGCATAAATGATATTGCTTGCCACTACGCTAATCAGTCCCATGTTGGTTGGTGAAAGCTTCCATGTTAGTAAACCGAGTGCCAGGAACAATGGAATATTCATCAGCATATAAAGCAGTAGATCGCTGCCATTGGTGATTTCCATTGCACCAGTTTTCTTAGGTTTAAAATAGGTGGAACCTTTCGGTGTATCACTCACACTGAAGAAATAAATAACACCATAGATAATGGCAACAATACTGGCCGACGTTAACGCAACGCGCCAACCACTCGCATTACCTATGCTTGCCGCAATAAAGGGGAGCGTCATGGCTGCACCGGCTGCACCGAAATTACCCCAGCCACCATAAATACCTTGGGCGATACCGGTTTGTTTTGCCGGGAACCATTCGCCAATCATACGTATACCGACAACAAAGCCTGCGCCGATAAAGCCTGATAAGAAACGCAATATGGCAAGTTGTTCATAACTCTCAGCCCAGGCAAACGCGATACTGATTAAACCACCCAGTATGAGGATGCTGCTGTACATAATTCGCGGTCCGAGCTTATCGACCAGCATGCCGACGACAATTCGCGCTGGAATCGTCATGGCAACATTCAGGATCAGAAGTACCTTGGTTTGCTGATCGGTTAGATCCAGTGCTTCCTTAATGTATGGCATGATAGGACCAAGCCCTAACCACACAACAAATGTCATGAAGAAGGCAAACCAGGTCATATGCAAGATGCGGTATCGACCTGAAAAAGAAAACAGATTAAATTTATTTTCGTCGGACATAATGATTTCCATATATTTAAGTTTTCATTACACAGAGCAAGCATCGTGCCATGTTTAATATATTCTTTGTGCTGAGTTTAGGCGTATTGCATTATTCATCATGTAATCACACAACATCGTGATTGTTACTTTATATACGTAGGGCAAAAGCTTATGCTTTTCTTATTGAGTTTTTGAATAAAATGGATGCATTTGCACGTTGTATAGCAGTGTCTTTTACTCATGTATATTATAAATGTCTTATATTGATGCATGAAACGCATATTAGCACCAGATTGGTGCAATAAGTAACTAAAGCATTTCCAGATCATGCACCACATTCGATCTAAATCAGTGAAAATAATAAGCAAAAACAACTAATTAATACCCATTTTGGGTAATAACAGTCTGTTTCAGTTATTGCTAATATAATTGGCATGGTAGTTGCTCTAAGAGTGGAAACATAATTAATCACAGCAAGTAGTATCAGAATTTGGAGTACGGCATGAAGGAAAAATTAATAGTCATTGGTAACGGTATGGCAGGTATGCGTACCGTTGAAGAAATCCTCAAATTAGACACCGAGGCCTATGACATAACCGTATTCGGTGCTGAGCCATACGGTAACTACAACCGCATTATGCTCTCACCCGTCTTGGCCGGTGATAAAACCATTGAAGAAATCATGATTAATGATGAACAGTGGTATGTCGATAATGATATTACCTTGCACAAGGGCAAAACGATTGTTGATATTGATCGTAAAGCGCGCAAAGTGATTGTTGATGATGGTTCTGAACATGAATATGACCGCCTGTTAATCGCAACCGGTTCAAACCCTTTTATTATTCCTCTGCCAGGTCATGATCTTGATGGCGTGATTGCCTTCCGCGATATTAACGATGTCGACATGATGATCGATGCTGCTAAAAATCATCAGCACGCGGTTGTTATTGGTGGTGGTCTGCTTGGGCTGGAAGCGGCTAACGGTTTAATGCAGCAGGGCATGAAAGTCACCGTGCTACATTTGATGGATACCTTGATGGAACGTCAAATGGATTCAGTGGCGGGCAAGATGCTGCGTAAATCACTTGAAGAACGTGGCATGGAAATTTTAATGCCTGCATCAACAAAAGAAATTGTCGGTGATGGACACGTTGAAAAAGTTGTTTTAGAAGATGGCCGTGAAATTGAAGCCAGTATTGTCGTGATGGCGGTGGGTATTCGCCCGAATATTGAACTGGCTGAAAAGGTCGGTATTCATTGTGAACGAGGCATTGTGGTTAACGATACGATGCAAACATTTGATCCGCGTGTTTATTCAGTCGGCGAATGTGTGCAACATCGCGGTGAAACCTATGGTTTGGTTGCACCGTTGTTTGAAATGGCAAAAGTATGTGCCAACCACCTTGTGCAACACGGTATTGCGCTTTATGAAGGTTCAGTTACGTCTACCAAGTTGAAAGTAACTGGTATTGATCTGTTTTCTGCTGGCGATTTCACAGGTGATGAAGACACCGAAGAATTGGTGTTCCAGGATGCCTCGCGCGGTGTCTACCGCAAATTAGTTCTTGCTGATAATAAGGTTAAAGGCGCAGTGATGTATGGCGATACCATTGATGGTTCGTGGTACTTCGATCTGATGCGTGATGAAACAGATGTTTCAGATTTCCGTGAAAAGATTTTATTTGGTCAGTCACACCTTGGCGACTCTGGTCACGGTGATGAGAACCGTATTGCAATGATGGCGGATACTGCCGAGATATGTGGTTGTAATGGTATCTCAAAGGGCGACATCGTCAATTCAATCAATATTAATAAGTTACTCACACTTGAAGAGGTGCGTGCTCATACTAAAGCATCAAGTTCTTGTGGGTCATGTACCGGTTTAGTGGAAAGCCTGCTTGCGCATACGGTGGGTGGTGATTACTCCGTGGCACCGCATTTAAAACCAATCTGTGCCTGTACCGAACACACCCATGATGAGATACGTGGCGCGATTAAAACCAATGAACTGAAATCAATTCGTGCAACCATGGATTTCATGGAATGGAATACACCGGATGGCTGTAGCAAATGTCGTCCGGCATTAAATTATTACGTTATGTGTCAGTATCCAGAGGCGGGTAGTGATGACAGTCAGTCACGTTTTATTAATGAACGTGCGCATGCGAATATTCAGAAAGATGCAACCTACTCGGTCATTCCACGTATGTGGGGTGGTGGAACAACACCAACAGAATTACGTGCTATTGCCGATGTGGCGGATAAATACGAAGTAAAAACGGTACACGTTACCGGTGGTCAGCGTATTGCACTTTACGGTTTAACCAAACAGGAATTACCGCAGGTATGGGGCGAGCTTAATGAAGCGGGTCTTGTCTCCGGTCATGCTTATGGTAAAGCGTTACGTACGGTTAAAACCTGTGTTGGTAAAGAATGGTGTCGTTTCGGTACGCAAGATTCGACCCAGCTGGGTATCGATTTAGAAAAAATGACCTGGGGTTCATGGACACCGCATAAATACAAAATGGCGGCATCTGGTTGCCCACGTAACTGTGCAGAAGCAACCATTAAAGATTTCGGTGTTGTGTGTGTTGATTCAGGTTATGAATTGCATGTTGGTGGTAACGGCGGTATTAAAGTACGTGTCACTGATTTACTTTGCACGGTTAAAACCGCCGACGAAGTGCTTGAATATGCCGCAGCCTTTATGCAGATTTACCGTGAAGAAGCGCATTACCTTGAACGTACCGCACCTTGGATTGAGCGCGTTGGTCTTGCTTATGTCAAAGAACATATTGTTGATGACAAAGATAATCGTAAAGTACTCGCTGCACGATTCCACTTTGCGCAAAGTTTTGCGCAAGATGATCCATGGGAAGCACGTGCCAAGGGTGCTGAGAAGCATGAATTTGAATCAATGAAGCAGCTTAACGCTTAACGATAATTGCGAGAACAATGATGAGTAATGAATGGATTGAAGTTGGTAATTTGAATGATATTCCCCAGTTGGGTGCGCGTGTAGTGAATGCGCCAGACGGTGATATCGCAGTATTTCGTACAGCAGATGACAGTGTCTTTGCATTGCGTGATGAATGCCCGCATAAGCAGGGGCCATTGTCACAGGGTATTGTTCACGGTGACCGTGTAACGTGCCCATTGCATGATTGGAAAATTAACCTGGACAGCGGTAGCGCGGTAGCTCCTGATGTGGGTTGTGCGGCAAGTTATCCGATAAAAATGGATGGTGAGATTATCTTTTTGTCATTAACACCGAATGAAGATTGTCCCAACCACGATTAATACAAGCAGGTAAGTAACATGCTTTTTGGACGTAAACAAAAAAATCCTATCAAAATAGCCGATAAGGGTGTGGTCGAGTGGAAGTACACAACCTGTGGCTACTGCTCAACAGGCTGCTCGATTGAAGTCGGTTTGGATGATAAGGGTAAAGCCGTTGCAAGCCGTGGTGTTGCCGGTGCGGATGTGAATCGTGGCAAATTGTGTTTAAAAGGCATTTTTGAGCATGAATTGTTCTATACGGCGAATCGCGGTCGTGTACCGTTAATGCGTGACAAGATTCATGATGAGTTTGAAGAAACAACATGGGATTCTGCGCTAGATCGTACGGCCAATGAAATTAAACGTATTCAGGAAACGCATGGCCGTGATGCGTTTGCGGTTGTGTCTACGGGTCAGATCATGACCGAAGAATTTTACACCCTGGGTAAGTTAACCCGTGGTGTCATCGGTACAAATAACTACGATGGCAATACTACACTCTGTATGTCATCAGCGGTGTCAGGCTACAAACGTTCGTTTGGTTCAGATGGCCCGCCAGGTTGTTATGAGGATTTTGAACACACCGAATGTTTGTTGGCGATTGGTTCCAACCTGCCGGAACAACACCCGATTATATACTGGCGCTTAAAACAAGCTCTGGAAAAACGAAACTTCCCCGTTATCGTGGTTGATCCACGTGTCACCATGTTTGCACAAATGGCCGATATTCATTTGCCAGTGACACCGGGTACCGATCTCGTTCTGCTTAACTCTTTAGCCTACGTCATCATGGATGAAGGTCTTGAAGACCGTGCCTACATTGATGCGCATACTAATGGCGCTAAAGAATTTGAAGAACTGGTTTCACAATACGATCCGATTACCGCATCACGTATTTGCGGTATTGATGAAGATACGATTCGTAATGTTGCACGCATCTATGCCAAAGCAGGTGCTGCCATGACAATCTGGACAATGGGTATTAATCAAAGCACTCATGGTTCGGATGGTGTTGTGGGTATTAACAACCTGAATCTGATCACGGGCAATATTGGTAAGCCGGGTGGCACGAGTTTATCGATTACGGGCCAGTGTAATGCCATGGGTACACGCGAATGGTCGTCATGTTCTGGGCTACCTGGTTATCGCGCACTTGAAAAACCACAGGACAGAAAAGATATTTCAGAATTTTGGGGTATCGATGAAGACTTCTTACCAGAGAAGCGCGGGCTATTTCAAACTGATATCTTCCCCGCAATTGAAACAGGTCAAATTAAAGGGATGTGGCTGATTGCGACTAACCCGATGACCTCGATGACCAATACAGCTCGGATTCGCAAGATTCTCGAAAAGCTGGATTTCCTGGTTGTACAAGATGCCTACGCCGATGTGGAAACCAATGAATATAGCCATGTGTATTTCCCCGCCGGCATTTGGGCAGAGAAAGAAGGCTGTTTCACGAACACAGAGCGTCGTGTGAATTTGATTCGCAACGTTTTACCACCGTACGAACAGTCCAAACCGGATCTGTGGATCTTTAACCAGATGGCAAAGCGGTTTGAAAATGGCAGTAAGGTACACTTCCCGGAAACTGCGGAAGGTGCCTTTGAGGAAATGCGCCAGTTATCAAAAGGCCGTATGCTCGACTATTCCGGTATGAGCTACGACAAGATCGAAAATCAACGCGGTATTCAATGGCCATGTAGCGATGAAGATGGCAAAGAGGGCGGTAGTCAGCGTCTTTATACTGACGGTAAGTTCCAGTATGAAGATGGCAGGGCTAAATTAATTCCACTGCCGTTTATTGATAACAACGAACGACCCGATGATGATTATCCTTTCTGGATGAACAGTGGTCGTGTTGTTGAGCATTTTCATACCCGCACACGTACTGGTAAGGTCGGAAATCTGAATAAGTTTAGCCCGACACCGTATATGGAAATGAATCCTGATGCGGCTAAAGAATTAGGTATTACCTCAGGAAGCTATGCACGACTGACGTCGCGTCGTGGTGATGCAGTCGTCATGGTGCAATTAACCCAGCGTGTGCCACCGAATATGGTCTTTATTCCGTTTCATTTTCATGAGTGTGTGAACCGCGTAACATTAGGTTTATTAGATCCACATTCACGACAACCGGCATTTAAACAATGTGCTGTTAAAATTGAACCCGCTGGTGATCAAGAAGCCGCTGCGGTACGTAACGTAGCTGCACGAACCTTTTAAGATATTGAGTGAATCATGTTTAAAGTAAGAAAAGACGAACCCGATTACGCTTTTGTTCCAATGCCGGATAATCCGGAGCTTAATCGCTACGGAAAGGCAATTGATCTATCAAAAGAACATGGCGAGTTAACCGGCAAGAGCCTCAATATTAATGGTGACTCATCCGTCAGTGATAATCCTAATCGTTATAAGCAGCATGGATTCTATTTTAATGCGGATAACTGTATTTCCTGCCATGCATGTGAATCAGCTTGTAGTGAAAAGAATAATCTTGATCCTCATCTCGCGTTTCGTTCAGTGGGCTATGTGGAAGGGGGGACCTATCCTGATTACCACCGCCTGAATATTTCTATGGCCTGTAACCACTGTGACGATCCCGTTTGTCTGAAAGGTTGTCCAACCCGTGCTTACACCAAGTTCGCTGAATATGGTGCTGTATTGCAGGATCCGGATATCTGTTTCGGTTGTGGTTATTGCACCTGGGTATGTCCTTATAATGCGCCACAACTTGATCCCGTTAATGGTCAGGTTGAAAAATGCAATATGTGTGTTGACCGTTTGGAAGTTGGTTTAAAGCCAGCCTGTTCATCTGCATGTTTGGCAGGCGCACTTGATTTCGGTGTAATTGAAACGACACCTGAGAATCGCGATCAGCTTGAAGTCCAAATACCGGGTTTTCCTTCTCCGGATATCACCAACCCGAATATTCGATTTGAACAGAAGAAATCCCTGCCGCGTGAAATGACACGTCCTGATGCGATGCCGTTGCGCTATGAGCGTGATGAACAAGGTCAAGGTGAATTCAAAACCAAGGTGCATGAACAAACAGGCGACAAACAATGGAATCTTCGTAAACTACGTTCGCGCGAAGATCCGCTTGTGTTATTTACCCTAATCTCGCAAATGGTCGTGGGGGCCTTCTTGTTGATGTTTATTGGTCCAATGTTCGGCATTGAGCAATTAACCCCTGCTGCACATTCAACGACTTATTCGATTTTATTATTTGCATTATTAGGCATAGAAACCTACGCCTTGTTTATCTCGACCATGCATTTGGGTAAGCCCCACCGTTTCTACCGTGCGTTTAATAACTTACGATATTCGCCGGTCAGTCGTGAAGTGGCCAGTCTGGCTGTGTTTTATAACCTGCTTGGTGCTTACGCCTTACTGGTTACCTTGCCGTTTGTGCTCACGGACTGGATTGGTTTGTCAGCAGAATTTGTTGCAACGCTGACAAGTATTGCCGGTTGGGCTGCGGTGGTCGCCGGACCCGTGTCGCTATTCTTTATGCACAGTATTTACCGCATTAAGGCGCGTCCGTTCTGGAATCACTGGCAAGTGCTGACCAGCTTCTACGGCAACATGTTTGCATTAGGTGGTTTGTTGATTGCGTTGGTTTACGGCAGTGTCTTATTTGCACAGGGACAAGATGCCTCGGCATTACTGGGTATGGCTGCACAATTGATGTTGGCTGGCCTGGTTCTGGAAGCACTCGGTTTATGGCGTCATGCGGCAGACATGCATAAGCAAGGTGGTGAAGGGGCTGGATCCCACTATGTACAATGTAGCGAGTTTGGTAAAACGTATATTGCACGTAATAGCGGTCTGGTATTATCCATTGTATTAGTCGCACTCTTGTTGGTTGCTGCGCCGGGCGATACCGTTGCGTTAACAAGTATGGTTATGA
>Ga0316207_10000868_pt1 | contig 42220 bp, 29 predicted proteins | sample 6weekpyrite_MG_FD_204943 | JGI IMG/M metagenome (GOLD analysis project Ga0316207, IMG submission 204943) | Microbial mat bacterial communities from mineral coupon in-situ incubated in ocean water Damariscotta River, Maine, United States -... | ecosystem: Environmental > Aquatic > Marine >... | reverse complement strand
ACGCCAAGGGCTTTCGCTTTTATATCCCAAAGAGCTGTATCTATAGCGCTCATGGCAGAATATAACACTGGCCCGCCACCTAAGCCCCAAAAGCTTTCACGTAGCATTCGTGACCATAACAATTCAGTATTAAAAGGATTAAAACCAATTAACACCGCTTCAGAAATTTCTTTGATCATGGCAGCCGCAGCGCTGTGCCCCCAATCATAGGCAAGACCTGCTTCACCTACGCCGCTTATACCTTCATCGGTATGAATACGCACAAAAACTGGGTTCCACGCTGTTCGTTTAGGGCAATGAATATCAAATACTTCAATATGAGTAATTTTCATGTTTGTCTCTTGTTATTATCCGTTGTTCTTATTCAGCAAAATCTGGGTAAGTTCGTGCAACACGTCTTAACATGGCAGGCCATGCAGTTTCACCACCGGTTTTTCCGGTATGCACAATATTCGCTTGTGCTTTGATACCATCAACAATACTTTGTGGTGCATAAATCGGCTTCATACCCGTTGCCATCACTTGTAATTGTATCTGACAAGCGCGGGTTAAATCATACATATGCATAAACGCATCACCAATGGTTTTACCCATAGTCAGCGCGCCATGGTTACGCAATAACATAAAATTAGTGGTACCTAAATCATGCTGTAATCTTAACTTTTCATCTGCATTTACCGCTAAACCTTCATAATCATGATAACTCAATGATGCCAGTGCAAACATTGAATACTGGCTCAATGGCAATAAGCCGTCTTCAAGGCTAGCCACGGCAATAGTTTCATTAGTATGCACATGCATAGCACAAATATCATCATGGCGAACTTCATGTACGGCGCTGTGAATGGTAAATCCTGCGGGGTTAATTTCAAACGGGCAGTCTTTATCAATAATGTTACCGTCGATATCAATTTTGACCAAATTAGATGCGGTTACCTCTTCAAATGCTAAACCAAAAGCATTAATGAGAATATGTTCTGTGCCGGGAATACGAGCAGAAATGTGAGTATGAATTAAATCATCCCAACCATGCATCACCATTAAACGGTAACAAGCGGCTAAATCAACGCGAATTTGCCATTCAACATCTGACACCTTACCTTTTAAGTTTACTTTTGGAATTTCAAACATTTTCAAGCCTTGGATATGTTGATGTGAGAGACTTTCTCTGATGTGAATAAATTCTACCTGAGCTAGCGCAGAGGATAAAGAAAGAGTTAGTATAAGTTATCATTTCAAATCAAACTTGTTCAAAATAGTACCCTTACTATGTGTATTTTATTTTTTGCTATTAACCAGCACCCTAAGTACCCAGTCATTATTTGTGCTAATCGTGATGAATTTCATCAAAGACCAACTAAAGCGATGCATTGGTGGGCTGATAGCGACGTGCTAGCAGGACAAGACTTACAAGCAGGTGGTACTTGGCTTGGCTTGAATAAACAAGGTCGTTTTAGCGCATTAACTAATTTTCGCCAGCCACACTTAATAAATGAAAATAAAAAGTCTCGCGGTGATCTTGTATTACATTCTTTAGCGAAATCAACCTCTGCAATGAATACGCAGTTAGCAAAATCAGCGCAACTATATAATGGCTTTAATTTAGTATATGGTCAGCTTGATAGCTTACATTGTTTTGACAGCGTGTCACAAAAGCAACAACCATTAACAACAGGCTTTCACAGCCTGTGTAACGGTGCACTAGATGATATCTGGCCAAAGATGGCTCTGGGACAAGCTAAACTAAGCAAGGCGATCAAATCACCAAGTTTAGATATAGAACAGCTATTTGAACTAATGAAGAACAGCCAACAGGCTCACACAGAATCTCTCCCCAACACAGGTGTCCCTTTAAATTGGGAGCAATTACTGAGTTCTGTTTTCATTGTTTCACCTGACTACGGAACTCGCACCACTAACATTATTACTTTAGATCAAAAGGGGAAAATAGCCGTTTATGATCGCAGTTATGATGCTCAAGGTCAGTGCATTGCAGCACAAAATTTTTCGCTATAATTTATCATTTTAACCTTCAATAGAAGTTGATGTTAAAAACACTAGTAATTATGTAAATTGACCATTTTTTAGTTTGAGATTTATTCTTAGTGTAATCCCCAACAACTCAACAACTTGAAATCAAAAGTTTTTTTAATATGGCACTAGCTTTGCTAAGTTCAGCACAGTATAAATTTATCTTAAAAAGGAAAGCAGTATGAATAACAATGATGATAACTTAAACAAGCCACAAGAGACTGAAGCTGTTGAAACAGATGTTACTAATGAAGCAGAATCAGTAAATGACCAAGCTTCATCTGAGCAGCCCAACAATGAAGAAGATAAGTCTGTAAATAATGACGAAAACAATGACCAAAACAATGAAAGTGAGAACGATATGAATTCAGAAAAAACATGGCACAACAAAAATGCACTTAAACGAGGGGTTGCCATGTTAGGTTATGGCTTCGTTGCTGGCTTTGTTCGTTTAGGTATTACGCTAATTGCCGTATTTCAATTTTTCTCTTTGTTATTTGCTGAGAAACCGAATCAACCATTAGTTAAGTTTGGTCAAAACTTGAATACTTACTTATATCAAATTAATCAGTTTTTAACAGTCAACTCAGAAATGTACCCGTTTCCTTTTGCTGACTGGCCTGATTCAGAGCCAAAATAAAATATCTACAGTTTAAATAAGGCCTTTAACGATAGCAGCAACTAAAATAGCAAACACTAATATCCAGGTTGTTTTACCAAATTTTGCTTGTTGCTGCTCACTCATCGGTTTACCAAAGCGCTCCCCCAGAATTACCATTAAGGCAACAGCAGCAAAAACCACAGCTAATATAATTAATAAAGTCATTTTTTATCTTGATAAAATTTTACAAATGCTAGAAATACATTACCATAGTATACACGCGAAATTAATATTTAAAATTTACTAACTTTATGACCCAAGCAGATGATTTTTATCAAAAACGTCGATTTATTATCCGACTCGGCAAAGCCTTACACAAATTAGGCTCAACTGCTTACCGTTTAGAAGATAACTTGCTTTCTATTGCTCACTTTTTAGAACTTCGCGCCTCATTTATTATCACACCTACGGCACTTACTTTTATTCTTAGTGATGATGAAGATGATCAACAATACAACCATTTAGTACGAGTGACACCGGGCGAAATTGATCTGGGATCATTGGCGCGTATTGATGAGTTAGTAGATGAGCTAATCAATGGAGAAAGAACCTTAGCAGAGGCAATAGAACGCCTCAAAGAAGTTAACGCTAAACCACCACCTTACGGTTTTATACTCACCTTTTTAGCTTTTGGCGCATCAAGTGGTGCTTTTGCCATGCTGATGCATACCAGTTGGCATGATGTTTTTTGGTCAACTATTTTAGGTTTTGTTGTTTTTCTTTTTGTCATTTGGGCCGAGCGTTCACGCCGCGTTACAGAAATGCTAGAGCCTATTGCGGCGCTTACAACATCAATGCTGGCATCATTAATATCGTTATTCGATCCAAGTATTAACCTGCCAATGGTAATTTTATCTAGCATCATCGCTTTTATTCCGGGTCTATCGCTTACGGTTGGTTTGTCAGAGCTTGCCGCACGACATTTAATGTCTGGTACTGCCCGTATTATGGACAGCGTAATGGTGTTGTTTAAAATCTATTTTGGCGCGGTTTTGGGGATGGCGTTAGGAAAACTCATTTGGGGTGACGTAACCTTTGTTCCACCAGAAACTATGCCAGTATGGACATCATGGCTAGCGGTAACTACCCTATCAATTTCACTGGTAATCTTATTTAAAGTTCGCTTAAAAGATGCACCTTGGGGCATGATAGCGGGTTATATTTCGTTTAGTGTCAGTGTTTGGGCTAGTACCTATTTAGGTGTTGCTTTAGGAGCGTTTGTTGGCGCTTTCGCTTTAGGCGTCTACAGTAATTTATTTTCGCGAGTAATGAACTTGCCCTCCTCTATTGTGCGTTTACTCGGCTTAGTAGTTTTAGTGCCCGGTAGTAAAGTTTATATGGGTTTAAATAGCCTAGTATCGGGTCAGCAAATGTTAGCTGTGACTGATTTAGGCTCGCAAACATTCCTAATTTTTATGTCGCTTGTTGCTGGTATCATTTTTTCAAATGTTGCCATGCCACATAGAAAAACACTTTAATGATACTTCATTGCTTTGGAAGCTAACTTGAAAACTAAAGTAAAAAATAAATCTGTCAGCAACAAATCAGCCTCTTCATATCATCATGGCGACTTGCAAAGTAGTTTACTAACAACAGCAACAGCTATGATAACAGAGCAAGGTGTTGAAGCGCTGTCCTTAAGAAAGCTTGCTGAGCGTATTGGTGTATCTCGCACTGCAGCCTATCACCACTTTAAAGATAAAAAAGATCTCTTGTCGGCAATAGCTGCACAAGGCTTTATTACGTGGCAAAGCCAAGCCGAACAAATTTTTAATGATAATAAGTTATCTGATAAAGAAAAATATCAAACTTTTGTTCATTATTATGTACGATTTGCCACGCAAAATGCCGCTATTTATAAATTAATGTTTGGTAGTACCCTGTGGAAAAAGGAGAAAGAAAAAAAAGATAGCGAAGAAACTACGGAACAAACAAATTCACAAACACTGATTGATGTTGCTTATCCAAGCTTTCAATATCAAGTTGAAATGACCGAAGCTTGGCAAAAAAAAGGCATTTTACCTCAGTCACAGAACTCGCTACGTTTAGCTCAAGTAACGTGGGCAACCCTGCACGGCATAGCACAGCTAGTGATTGATGGCATATATGCTGATGCCGAGCAAATTGATGAGATGTGTCAATGCGCCGTAGATCTCTTCTTATCTCATAACAACAAATAAAATTGCACTTCGCCTTGTTAAAGCAGCCAATTACCTTATCTACTGTTGTAAATAAATAGTAAATCATCTATAAACTGTAGGTTACTTATGAATATGTAAATAGATGTTTCACTAACTAGAATTTACCTTGAATTCCCCGTAGTATCGAACAATCGTGTTTTGCAGGTGAACAATTGTAATTAACACAAACATGAATATTCAAATTATAAAATGAGAATCAAATAATGAAAGCAATTATAACAAGCGCGGTATGCTCATCTTTGCTATTACTTTCGGGTTGTAGCACCAGCGATGACACCACAGAGAAAACAAGCATTGCTACGCCAGAAAAAGCAGCGCCACAAAAAACAGTATTAGCCTCAGGTATTGAGCAAGCAAATATAGATAAAAATATTCGCCCACAAGACAATTTTTACCGTTATATTAATGGCGGTTGGATGGACAGTCATGAAATTCCGGGTGATAAAACAGCCATAGGCTCTTTTTATGATTTACGTGATAAGGCTGATGATGATGTTAAAGCCATTATTGAAGAATTAGCAGCAACTAAAGATTTAAAAAATGGCTCAGATGAGCAAAAAGTTGCTGACTTATTCCGCTCATACATGGATAACGAAAAAAGAAATGCTGACGGTATCAAACCAATTAGTTCAATTTTAGCGGCAATTGATAACATTCAAAATAAAGACGATTTAGCCACTTTTTTTGGTCAATATTCAAATACACATATCACCAACCCATTAGCCTTGTATATCAGCGTTGATGCAAAAAACTCTTCAAGCTACGCCATTCATATTTGGCAAAGCGGTTTGAATTTACCAGATCGTGATTATTATTTTAATGAAGAAGAGCGCTTTGTAAAATTACGTAGTGGTTATGTTGCCCATATTGAAAACATGTACAACTTGGCTGGTATGAAAAATGGTGAAGATGCAGCTAAAAACATTATGGCATTAGAGACCAGCTTAGCTGAGTTTCATTGGACTCGTGTTCAAAGCCGTGACAGCGAAAAACGTTATAATAAATTCGCTACCAATAACTTAAACAGTATTACCGACAAATTTAACTGGAATGCATTCTTAACAGCCGAAGGTGTGGCTGCACAAAAAGATATTATTATTAACCAACCTGATTTTATTAAAGGCTTTGGTGATGTATTTGCAAAAACGTCACTTGATACATGGAAGCAGTACTTAACTTTTAATACCTTAAGTACTTTTGCAAGCTATTTAAGCGCTGATTTAGATAACGAAAACTTTGATTTTTTCTCTAAACAGCTTAGTGGTCGAAAAGAGCAACGTCCACAATGGAAACGTGGCGTTGCTGTTGTTAACCATAACTTAGGTGAAGTTATTGGCAAGGTATATGTCGCTCGTCACTTCACTCCTGAAGCTAAGTCTCGAATGAGTACCTTAGTTGAAAACTTGCGCAGTGCTTATGGTTCAAGTATTGATGATTTAGCTTGGATGTCTAGCGACACTAAAAAAGCAGCTCATGTTAAGTTAGCCGCTTTTACACCTAAAATTGGTTACCCTGACAAATGGGAAGATTACTCTGCACTAACCATTGCAGGTGATGATTTAGTGGGTAATATTATCCGTTCACGCAAAGTTGCTAGTGAAAAAGAAATTTCAAAACTTGGCGGACCTATTCGCAAGTGGGAATGGGGCATGACACCACAAACGGTTAATGCCTATTACAACCCAACCGTGAATGAAATTGTATTTCCTGCGGCAATTTTACAAGCGCCTTTCTTTAACATGAAAGCTGATGATGCGGTAAACTACGGTGGCATAGGCGCTGTTATTGGTCACGAAATGGGGCATGGCTTTGATGACCAAGGCAGTAAATATGACGCGGAAGGAAACTTACGTAATTGGTGGACAGAGCAAGATCTTAAAGAATTTGCTACGAGAACCAAAGCATTAGTTGAGCAATATGCCGGTTATCAAGTATTTGACGGTTTAAACGTCAATGGCGAATTAACCTTAGGCGAAAACATTGGTGATTTATCTGGTGTAACTATTGCTTATAAAGCTTATAAGACTTCATTAAACGGTAAAGAAGCACCGGTAATTGATGGCTTAACCGGCGATCAACGATTCTTTATGGGCTATGCTCAAATTTGGCGTTCTAAAATTGTTGAAAAATCAATGCGTAACCGCGTAGCAACTGACCCACATTCACCGGGTGAGTTCCGTGCATTAGGTTCACTTTCAAACATGAATGAGTTTTATGAAGCATTTGATGTTAAAGAAGGTGATGCTATGTATATAGCACCTGAAAACCGCGTTAAAATTTGGTAGCTTTTAGTTTGCCAATATTTTCTAAAAAGCAGCTTAGGCTGCTTTTTTAATACCTGATAATTACAATCTCAACTTCATTTTAGCCATCTAAACATCTAAAGCTTGCTTCTCATGCTAGCTCAGCGTAAAATCACCATTGAAACTAGGGAATGAGGTGTAATGACATTATATTAAGACATATATTGTGATGAGTCCTCAACTGTACCCGCAACTGTAAATCGTTATTTTTATTAAACTATAAAGACATAAACGATAAGTCAGATACCTAGTTATACATCTACTATCAACAACATTTGCGTGCGGGAAAACACCAGAGATTATGTCAAACCTACTAAACGTTGATCAGCTATCTTGGCAGATCAGCAACAAAGTAATTCTCAAAGACATCTCCTTTACTGTGAGTAAAGGTGAAGTGATCGGTATTATCGGCCCCAATGGTGCGGGTAAAACGAGTTTGTTACGCTGTCTTAGCCATCAGCAAAAAAATACAAAAACATCAATATTATCGGGTGATGTTTACCTAAAAAATAAAAGCATCAATCATTATAACGCCAAAGAGTTAGCACAACACTTTGCTCATGTTGCCCAAAAAGCTGAAGCCATTTTTTCATTAACTGCACTTGATATTGTCAAAATGGGCTTGCTACCTCATAAAGGTTTGTTTACTGTTGATAACGATCATGACAAGCAACAAATAAAACTCGCATTGAACAAAGTCGGCTTAGCTCATGCTGAAAAAATGAACTTCAACCAACTTTCTGGTGGTGAACAACAACGACTGCTAATTGCACGAGCGCTAGTACAACAAGCACAAATACTTATTTTAGATGAGCCAACCAATCACCTTGACGTTTACTATCAACACCAAATACTCAACCTTATTAGTCAATTGAACATTACCGTGATCATGACGGTACATGACCTTAACTTGGCCAGTCAGTATTGCCAACGTTTGCTACTACTTGAGCAAGGACAATTAGTTGCTGACGGCAAGCCTTCTGAGATACTAACCGAAGCTCAATTAAGTAAAGTATTTAGGCTACCTTGCTTAGTCACTAATGATGCGTTAATTCAAAAACCTCGCGTGTTTTTCTCTTTACCCAAAAAGCAACCCGCAAACTTATACGGTGATAATTAATATGAATAAATTATTGCTCACTATGATTTTTTTATTGGTATTAATATTTATTTCAGCCATTGCAGGACTAAATTTTGGTCCTGCCGATTTAAGTTACGGCCAAGTCTTTCAATGTTTAACAGGTCATTGTGCAGATAAAATAAGTCAAATGGTTATTTGGCAAATACGTGTACCTAGAGTATTAGTTGCTGTAGTTGCCGGTATGGGGCTTGCTATTGCAGGGGCTATATTGCAAAACACTACGCGAAATCCATTAGCAGATCCTTATTTGTTTGGCATAGTTTCTGGTGCCGGTTTAGGAGCTACGATAGTTAACCTTTTACTAGGGGAGCACTTAAGTATCGCCCTGCCCCTTGCTGCGTTTTTAGGCGCGTTATTTGCCATCACTATTGTAATATTAATCGCCAAAGCCCTGCAACGCATGGAGCAGTTACTACTGGCGGGGGTCGCAGTGTCTTTTATGTTGGCTGCTGCTACCCAATTCATACTTTATTTTGGCGAACCTTTTGCCACTAATCGCGTTATTTTTTGGTTGATGGGTAGTTTATCTCGCGTTGAAATAAGTAATTTTTATGTTATCGCTAGTGTCTTGCTCATTACAATCATTATTATAATAGCTTTGCACCGACAAATAGATGCCTTGCTACTTGGTGATGAAAGCGCTGCTAGCTTAGGTGTCAACGTCGACCGGTTAAGACTGTTGATGCTCGGCCTTTGTGCCGCACTAACCGCTACCATTGTCGCCTATTGTGGCGGCATTGGCTTTGTTGGTTTGATGATCCCACACATTGTTCGCCAAGTGATTGGCGTAACTACATTAAAATTAGTAATAGGTAGTGCCTTAATAGGCGGCAGCTTTTTAATATGGGTGGATGTTATTGCACGTTCAGCCTTGCCCGATGCTGAGATCCCCATTGGTATTATCACCTCTGCACTAGGCAGCTTATTCTTTTTATTTATTATGGTGAAAACTCGAAATACTCATTAACCTTGAGGCAAAAGGCAAAATAGATGACAGAGCCAAATTCAGAGCATAAAAGCGCACAACATAAAAAACGAATGCAATCAGTTAAAGAAAAAGTAGATCAACGCATTGACGCTGCGCAAGAAGAGCGCGGTTTACTAATTGTTATTACTGGCAATGGCAAAGGCAAGTCAACCTCAGGTTTTGGCACTATTGCCCGTGCTGTTGGTCATGGCTTAAATGCGGCTGTAGTACAATACATTAAAGGCACTTGGGCTTGTGGTGAACGTAATTTACTCGAAAATGCTGGTGTTAGCTTTGAAGTAATGGCCACAGGTTTTACTTGGAATACTCAAGATAAAGAACAAGACATAGCTGCTGCTCAGAAAGTATGGCAAAAAAATAAAGTGTTATTAAAAGACGCTAACCTCGATGTGCTTTTACTGGATGAATTAACCTATATGTTGAGTTTTAAATACATCGATCTAGGTGAAGTTATTGAGGCACTTAAAAACCGCCCAATCAACCAACACGTTATTATCACCGGCCGCGCTTGTCATCGCGCTATCATCGATTTAGCGGATACGGTCAGTGAAGTACAATCGATAAAACATGCTTTTGATAATGGCATAAAAGCGCAACAAGGTATTGATTGGTAATCACATGAAAAAAATAACTCACTATCTTTGGTTGCTTACTTTTCTTTGCATTGCTTTTACCAATAACGTAAAAGCCGAAACGAGTAGTAAACCTAGCATTATTGCTCTCTCGCCACATATAGTAGAAATGCTTTTTGATATTGGTGCTGGTGAACAAATCATTGGTACTACTGCTTTTGCTGATTATCCAGAACAAGCAAAAAGCATCCCTATTATTGGCAATTATTTACGTTTGCAAATTGAAAAAGTCATCACCTTACAACCTGATTACATTATTGCTTGGAAAAGCGGCAACCCTAGTGACGATCTAGCGCGTTTAAAACAATTAGGTTTTAATATTATTTATTCTCAACCTAATACTTTTGCCAATATTGCCAAAGAGATGCGTGAATTTGGCAAACTAACAGGTCATCAAAAACAAGCAGAGCAACAAGCACAGCAGCTACTCACAGAACTTAAATTAATTAAAGAACAATACCAGCATAAAGCGCCAGTCAATGTCTTTTACGAGCTATGGTCAAGACCACTAACAACCATTGCCAAAGGCAGTTGGCCGCAGCAGTTTCTTACTATTTGCCAAGCAACCAATCCATTTGAGCAAGCGGCTACTCCTTACCCGCAAATTAATATTGAGAAAGTACTACTCACGCCAATACAAATAATCATTCAGCCATTATCGGTAAATCAAAAAGACAAAGAAGGTTTTAATTGGCAAGACTGGCCAATAATCCCTGCGGTTAAAAACAAACAAATTATTCAACCCGATGCCGATGCCATGCATAGGATGACTCGGCGTAGTCTCGGTGAATTAAAAAATTTGTGCGCAAACATTGATGAATCTCGTCAGTGGTTGCTAAACAATACTAAGCAAGCAGATGCTAGCTTTTAACTAACGCTCTTTTGAGCATCATTATTTGCTGTCTTTGGGAAGTTGGTGGCCTACTTTTACAGTACTAGTCCAACACTGCCCCCGCAACGGTAAGTGCTTTTAACAAAAAATGTACAAGTCCGAAAATCAAAACAGCATATATAACATCAAACAAACCAAGAACGGTGGGTTCTTGTCTTGAGGAAAACATGAAAAAAACACTTTTAGCTTTAACCATTGCCAGCACATTTACATCGGGTCTAACGCTTGCGAACAATGCAACCGAAAAAGCGATAGATGAAACCGAAACCATTGTTGTCACTGCCAACCGCACCTCACAAAACAGCGCTGATTTACTTAGCAGTGTCAAAGTTATCAGCCGTGCTGATATTGATTTATCTTCTGCAACTTCTGTTGCTGAGTTACTCAACGATGTTAATGGCTTACAAATAGCACAAAGTGGTGGCTCTGGTCAGGCAACATCATTATTTAGCCGTGGTACAAATTCAGGTCATACCTTAGTTGTTATTGATGGGCAGCGCATTAGCTCAGCTACTTTAGGGCAAGTTGCCTTTGCAGATATTGCTATTGAACAAATCGAGAGAATTGAAGTAATCAAAGGCCCAAGAGCAGCGCTTTGGGGCTCAGACGCCATTGGAGGCGTTATTCAAATATTTACTCGCCAATTATCAGCAGGTGAATTAGCAGTAGACATAGGGATTGGCAATTTTAATCAACAGCAGCTTAGTGTTAGTGGCGCCTTAAGTCATGGTGACGGCAGCACAACCTTTACCGCCTCAACTAAATCTAGTGATGGTTATGATATATTGAAAGAGGCAGAAGAAGATGATGACGGTTATAGCCGTGAAAATGTCTCTTTAGTCGGCCAGCAAAAACTAAACAAACATTGGCAACTCAATTGGTTAGCAAAATATGACCAAGGTAACACAGATTTTGATAATGCCTTTGGCGGCGCTAACGAGCAGTCTTTTGAAAATACACAATGGCAACTTTCAGCAAATCAAGTTAGTGGTAATTGGAGCCAAGAATTATTGCTTGGTCAACAACAAAATGAAAGTCGTAATTTTGGTAATCGCATCAGTGAAAAAGAAGCTAGCTCTTTTAAAACCACAAGATTACAAGCTACTTGGCTAGGGAGCTTACAACTCAACAAACAAGTAACGTCAAATATTGGTTTTGATTTTATCGATGAAGAAGTTGAAACACCAACAGCTTATGATGTTACCCAACGTGACAATAAAGCCGCATTTGCACGCTTAGCTTTTGATAATAATAGCGTTATTTTAGACGGCACATTACGTTACGATGATATTGAAGGTGTTGATAGCGAAGCCACTTATAATTTAAGTGCAGGTTTTCGCTTTGCTCAAGACTCACTGGCAAGCCTAAATGTTGGCAGCGGTTTTAAAGCGCCCAGCTTCAATGACTTATATTATCCAAGCAGTCCTTATTCATACGGCAACCCTGATCTTAAAGCGGAAACATCAAATAGCATTGAATTATTAGTAAAAAGTGAGTTTTCGGGCATAAATGCTGAGCTTAGTCTCTATAACACAGAAATTGACAACTTAATTGAGTGGCAACCAGATGCAAATTTCGCTTATCATCCAATTAATGTTAATAAAGCCGAAATTGATGGTATTGAACTGACCCTAGCAGCAGCCTTGTTAGGGCTAAATCATCAAGTACAATTTAATTACCTAGATGCTAAAGATAGCAACACCAATCAAGTGTTAATCCGTCGCGCTAAGCAAACAGCAAGCTATCAAGTTAGTCAACATTGGCAAAAGCTAAGCTTACTCGCCAGTATTAATTACCAAGGTGAGCGTGAAGATGCTGCTTTTGACCCCGTAACCTTTGCACCAATTCGCGTTAACTTACCAAGTTATACCTTGATCAATGTCAGTGCAGCATATCAAGTTACTACTGATTGGTTGGTAGCACTTAAAGTGAATAACCTGTTCGATAAAGACTATAGCCCTTTAAATAATTATATTGGTCAACCAGCTCAGTATTTATTTACCGTGAGTTATCGCAATTAGCGATTGATTAAATAACTAAAAACACCAAATCAACGGCAGTTTTTATCTCATTAAACTGCCGTACACATCTTATTTTTAATCAGTAACAGCTTTTTTAGCTCACTACCTTGCTAAATTATCACGACAAATAACTAACATCTGCTCATTGTATTGGCGCATAAAATCTAGGTGCTTTTTACGTTCAACTCTTTGCTCTGCTGAAGTAATAACATCTCCTACTTCAGGGTTATATTTTTTACCACAAAGCTTAATTAATGTTTGAGAGTTGCGCATATCTACACCAGGAATACTGGTACTACGTCCTGATGTTGCAAGCAAGCGGTAATCTTTATTTTGCTTTGCTAAGGCGATGGCTTTACTTAGCTCAGTTAAATCAGCGCCATCTGAAATGGATTGTTTAGCATTATTTTTATCTGTACTTTCGCCATCATAGTTAGTTTCTGATGTACAACTCGCATTTATGATGGTTAATAATATTACGGTAAAAAATTTCATTAAAATCTCTCTTTCTAAAAATGATTGTTTTATGCATTTTTTACTTTAGCTAAGAGAAAAATTCGCCAAGGTAATATAAAAGCGAACAATAATAGCCAAAACATACTACCTGAAGATTTAGCCTTTGGTGGCTCTGGTGTTGGCTCAGGAACAGGTGTGGGTTCTGGCGTAGCTTCAACACTAATGTTGACCATAAACACTTCACTACTGAGGTTGTCTTTATTAGCTATAATACCAACAGCAAGTACGCCTGAATAACCACTATCGGGCGTTATGGTTGTGCCAGAAAAGCTATAGTTATCGCCGCTTTGAACCGCAATAGAATCAGGGGATTCACATTGATAGGTAAACTGGCCGCTGTTTATATCAATACTATCACCTTGATTCAGAGATAAACTTTGTTGACCTGTAATAGCAATATCAGCAGCAGAAAGTGCTTTGGTAATGCTAAAATCGCCATCATTAATAGCGAAGAAAACATTATTACTACACACCAGCTTTATTCGCGCTTGGCTGGTATTAATATCACTAGCGCAAAAAGAGTCAATAGTTATGTCACTGCTACCATTATTGGCGATACCACTAGCCAAACTAATATCAAAACTCTCGCCACTATCTTTAGATAATAAAACATCAACTGAAGAGCAATTAATGGGCGTATTATTCGTTTTCGCTACTTGCCAACTTATGCTGTTAGTATTTGTAGTCCAAGCATCATTTAAAGATGGAGAAGTCAGTGAGAAAGCTTCGCCGGTATCAATAACAGTGAGTTTGGTTTCATCAAAACTAACACCACCTTCATTATCAGTTACCATCAACCGAAAATTCAACTCTCTACTTGTTGCTGGCAATGACTCGCCATTGCTAGTTGTGTTATTGAGTATGTCAGATAACTGCGGAAAATAACGACTCGTTTCACTACTAGCAAGAAATGCTCTAAATAATGGTCGACTACCATCATCTACTTGCTCAGCTAGGGATGCACTGGCGTTACCTAAATCAAATTGTTGCCAGCTGTAACTTAAGCTAGCGCTATCGAGATCGCCTGCACTGCCAGATAATTTAAAAGGTGTACGAGCAGGAATAGTATAATCTAAGCCAGCATCAACAACTGCGGTTTTATTGATATCTCCTGTTACTGTGCCACAAGTGCTGCCATTACCATTTTGAATATACTCGCTTATTTGATCAATTGAATGTCCATGAAAAAACGCATCTGAATTAAGTTGTAAGCTTTGATCCTCACAAATTCCTGCATAGGCCATAATCGTTGAGCCACTGCCAACTTCATAAGCAGAATTAGCTGAACGATTTCCAGCGCAAGCCCCCGCAGTGCCGTTAAATGTATGCTCAGCGCCAAATTGATGGCCTATTTCATGGGCAACATAATCAATATAAAAGGCATCATTAATGGGGTTAGGGCTACCGGTAATACCATCTCCTTTATACAGTGAATGACAAACACCCCCCAATATAGCTAAGCCGCCACCATCAGTATTAACCACATGTCCTATATCATAATTATCACTGCCAATAACACCATCTATAACAGTGGTATTTATTTCACCGTCATCACTGGTATTAGAAAAAGGATCGGTATTAGCATTGGTATAAATCAATAAATCATTATTACCGACTAATTCCAGTTTGATGGCCAAATCACGCTGATAAACTTGATTTAAACGATTTACCATAGTGACAATTTCAGCCAATGCACTATCAACTGTACCACCATTAAACTCAGTATATTCTGCCGCTGCTGAAATCGCGATGCGATAAGTTTTCATCGCACTTTCTTCAGCGTTAGTATTTTCGGTGTTGTTAGCAGTACCAACCTTGGTATTAATAAAAACAGGCTCTGTTTGGCTAATTTTTTTCGGCTGATGAAATTGGTGCTTATTTTCATTAGCTAAGTGAGCGTCGCGGCTAAAATAGCTTTTATATTCGTTATTCAAGCTATCAAAAACTCTACTAACTTTTTGTGAAGGTGTTTCCGATAACGGTTGCGTAAAAGTGTTTTTAGGCTCGATAAACACCCGCGCACTGTTGTGATAAAACATACCGTGAAAACCATTTGGCGTAATATCAAAGCGACCTGTGTTACTAGGATTATCAAGAGATACCCCTAAAAACGTTTTAATAGTGGGATATTTTTTCGCTAAACCATCAGCCATGATATTGCTAGGCGTTAGTTTAAAAGTTTCTGACTCGCCATCAGGTAACGGTAGTGCAATAACAATAGTGTTATCATCATTTAATAATACTGTGCGTAAATCAGTAATGTTAGTGACTAACTCCCCAGCTTTTTCATTTACCTGAAAAAAACTATCCGCGTTAGACGTTAATTCCTTAGTAGTTGTGATAGAAAAGGCCGCTTGAGAAAACACTACCACTAAAAAACCAACTGTTAACCTGCCCAGTAAATTCATACAACTTACCTAATTTAAAATATGCATTCCTTAAGACTAGCGATAAAAGCATAAAAAAACCACTGACAATGCAGTGGTTTTTGTTCCTAAAATGTACAACAACAAACTTAGTTCACTTACGACCTAGTTATTTTCGTAGGCGGGAACTTGTTCGCACTTGTATGAGCGCGATTAAAATCCCGCCTACGAGCAGAAAAAAACACTTTAACTTTCTATTACCTAATCGACTTAGATAACCATGTATTTTATTAACTTGAAGGTAATTCTTGCGCCTTTGTTGTTACTTCATTATTTTGCTGTTTCTTCTTTTTACGACTTAACACACCACGTAAGTCTTCAATGATCATATACAAACTAGGAATGAACACTAGTGTTACTATGGTTGCAAACAGCACCCCAAATGAAAGCGATACTGCCATTGGGATAACAATTTGCGCTTGTGCACTGGTTTCAAAAAAGATAATAGGTACTAAACCAATAAAGGTAGTAGCCGATGTTAGCATTATCGCTCTAAAACGCTTGGTGCCGGCATGCATTACAGCATCTTTTAAGCGCTCGCCTCTTTTTCTCGCCTTGTTAACATAGTCAACCATCACCAGTGAATCATTAACAACCACGCCTGATGCCGCTAAAATTCCCATCACTGATAGTGCGCTTAAATCCATACCTAATATGAAATGACCAAACACTGCACCAATAATGCCGAACGGAATAACCACCATAATCATTACCGCTTGCGAATAGGATTTCAATGGAATAGCCAGTAATGAAAAGATCACCATTAACGAGATAACAAAATCTCGCAATTGATTATCAGCACTATCCATTTCCTCTTGAATACTGCCAGAAACCTCACTGTTAACTAAAGGATACTGTCTTAATAATTTAGGGATAAAGTTATCTCTAATATCTTTAGCTATTTCAAACGGCTCTACTTGCTCTGCATCAACGCTCGCCCAAACATTAATGGTGCGATTACTATTTTCACGTCGAATACGGGTGACACCATCCGTTAAAGTAATATCAGCTAATTCAGATAGTGGCAATTCAGCGCCATTAGGTGCCTGAATCATGACATCATCAACATGACCAACGCTACTGCGCTGTTCAAGTGGGTAACGTACCATTACCTTAATTTCCTCACTATCACGTAATATGCGCTGTGCTTCTAAGCCATAAAAGCTATAACTCACTTGTGAAGCAATCTCTGCTAATGACAAGCCTAAACTGTGCGCTAAAGGTTTTAGCGCTAATTGCACTTCTTGAGCACTGGTTTGTCGTGAGTCATTAACATCACCCACCCCTTTAAGCGAATTAAGCTTGGCTTTCAACTCTTTGGCAGCAGCAAGTAACTGCGCATCATCTTTACTTTCTAATCTAAATGCTACGTCACCATCGTCACGACCACCACCAAATAAATTATCATCAATAGAAAGTGACTTAACACCTGGGTAGTTAGGAATAGCATTACGCCATAAATCAGCTAATTCAAAGGTGTTAATGGCTCTATCTTTTGGAATAACTAATTTAACCATTACTCGACCGCTAGTACGGCTACGCAAATCAACTTGCATATCAGAAATCATTGAAGAGCCATAATCAGCTTCAATTTTTTTATCCACTTTATAAATAATACGCTCGATATTAAGCAAGGTTTCTAATGTTGCTTTCTCAGAGGCATCAACATTCATTTCAATACTAACGCGAGGAAAATCATGGGGGATTTTAGGTTGTCCAATAAAGCGAACAAAACCACCACTAAATAAGCCCGCGCTTAATAGCATCAAGCTAATGAAAAACATCAATACCGCATAACGATATTCAAGACAAAGCGCTAATGTTGGACGGTATGAGTTTTCAATAAAACCTTTTAATTTAGTGTCAACCCAACGGCGAAGTCTATCGAGAGGGTTTTTAGGGTTAAACTCTTTAATTTTCATTTTTACCAAATGCGCAGGTAAGATAAGCTTTGACTCAATCAAAGAGAAAATCAGACACAATACTACTACCGAGCCAATTGCCTTGCCGAAAGCCGACGAAGGACCTTCGCCAAACAAAAATGGCACAAAAACAGCGATTGTTGTTAATACACCAAAGGTTGCTGGCATAGCAACACGCTTAACACCGCGAATTACATTTTCAGTGCTATGACCCTGCTCTTCTATTTCATCATGAGCACTTTCGCCCATAACAATAGCGTCATCAACCACAATACCCAGCACTAAAATAAAGGCGAATAAGCTAATAACATTAATGGTGACATCAACAAATTCCATTGGCATTACTAATAGCGTTCCTAAGAAACAAACAGGCAAGCCCATCATTACCCAAAAAGCTAAACGAACACGTAAAAACAGCGCTAACATTAGAAAAACTAATATACCGCCACTTTTCATGTTATCCAACATCATGTTTAAGCGGCCTTCAAGATAATAAGTCATATCAACCCAAGTTTCTAACTTAACACCTTGCGGTAAAACACTTGCTTTTTCATCAACATAAGCATTAATAACTTTAGCAACATCAGTAATACTTTGATTATCGGCAGCACCAATAAATAGCGTCACTGAATTTTTACCGTTAAACTTAGAGTATTGTAAGCCTTCTTCGAAACCATCAACTATGCTAGCGACATCACCTAATAATATTTTTGTACCATCTTCAAGTGTTATTAATGGTATTTGTTCGAATTCATGACCACGGTAAGCTTGGTTTTCAACACGAAGATTAATGTAACCATTAGCTGCACGAATTTGCCCAGCTGACATATTACGTGAAGAGCTACGTACAGCATTAGCAACATCACTAAAGCTTAAACCATACTCTCTAAGCTTATCTTTGCTCACTTCTACCGATATTTCATAGCCTAAACCACTGAAAAATTCTGAGATATTAATTTTAGGTAGTTGCTGAATTTCATGGTGAATTTTACGACCAAGTTCTTTAAGCTCACCATTAGTTAAATCACCATAAAGACTAATATACATAACCTCTTGGCGAAACTTTTCTCGCTCAACTTTAATGCGCTCCATACCGTCAGGAAAACTCGGTATAGAATCAATGGCTGATTTCACCTCTTCAAGTACAACTTGCGGGTCGTAGTCTAATTCAACTTCAAACCAACCATTAGAGAAGTTTCGGTTTGAATAAGTAATTACTCGCTTAAGACCTTGCACTGTTTTCAGTGCTTCCTCAATCTTAATGGTAATGCCTTCTTCAACTTCTTGAGGTGCAGCACCTGGGTACGGTGCTGAATAAGATATCCAGTTAATTTTAACTTGCGGAAACATTTGTTTATCGATGGTCTGTATCGTTAAAAAACCACCAATTAAAATAAAAGCCATTAACAGGTTAGCTGCAATAGCATTACGGGCAAACCAAGCAATAATACCGGTATTGGTATCAATGGTTTTATCAACTTCTTTGGTTACTTTTTCAGCTTTGTTTTCGGGGCTATTTTCAGAAAGCGAACTCATACCTACTCTCCCTCGCTTTCAGTACTAGCAACTTGAGTTTCTACTTTTTCATTTGAACTGTCGTCAGTTGTATCTTGATCTTTATTATCATCACCCGCTAGGGCTAACTTCATGCCATCAACAGGGTAATCTAATGCAGAAACAATTAACTTATCACCATTGATTAAACCATTAGCAACAATGACATCGCCACCTTGCTGACGAATAATATCAATATCTGCATAGTGAAGTTTTGATTCATCATCTAAAATAGCAATACGATCATTAACCACTAAATAGCGGGGAACAACACTAGCACTCGCAATTTCAACACCTAAAATTTTTGCCTGAACATAAGCGCCAAAACGTAACATGGTGTTATTTTCTTCTTCCGTACTTTGTAGTTGATAAGGGTCTTGAACTTCTGCAACTAAATAGCTCATTCGGCTTTTATCATCAACGACACCTTCGCTTCTAACAATTCTAGCTTGCCATTGCACATCTTTACCTGCGTAAGTGCCCGTCAAATTAACTTTTGCTTGTTGACCTTGAGCAACCAAAAACTGTAATTGGTTATCAGCAACGGGTAAACGAATTTCAGCAATAGCCGTTCCAAGTAATTTACCCACTTGAGCACCCGTACTGACAAAAGATCCTAAGCCAATTGCGCGACTTTCAATCATTGCATCATAGGGCGCTCTAATTTCAGTTCTTTGTAGATTACGCTTAGCTCTTAATACTGACGCTTGAGCAGCCTTAACACGAGCAAGCTCTTGTGCTAGCTGTGGCTTACGTAAACTTAACTCTGTTGGAGATGAATCTTTTATTTGGTTCCACTCACGCTCGGCAACTTTACCTTGGGCAACTTCCTGCTCTAAAGCAGAGCGTGCAGACGCCATATTCGCTTGGGCATCAATTAGTGCTGCTTGGTAGTCATTGGGATCAACTCTTGCCAATAGTTGACCTTTCTTAACTAAACCACCGCGAACAAATGCTTCACTTAATTCAACAATTTCGCCACTGACTTGCGCAACCATAGTAGTTTCATATTTTGGTTTTACCACACCATATGAGCTAACTTCTAATGTCATTGGTGCTACGGTAATGTTTTCTACGGCTACAATCGGGGTATTGTCTACTTCTGCTTTTTCTTCTGGTGGTTTTTTCATACTAGAAAAACCAACAAAAGCAACAATTCCAACAACTAATATGGCGAGAGGTACTATAATTTGTTTCTTACGAGCCACGGCTTTATCCCTTATACAATCTAAATTTATTTTCGAACCAGACAAAAACAATTATCTGATGATATGACGTAGATCATAACGAATAATCCATCATGAAATACGACAAAGTTGTAACTGTGTATTACAAAATGCACACCAAGTTGTTAAAAATATCAAGAATATCGCTAAACAACTTGCTTTTAGCTTACAAATCAAACAATTAACACAGTGTCTTTTTTATCTGTTATTTCTCTAAAATGATCATAAACTGAGTTATTCACTAGCTAATTAGTTTATTTCACTATTTTTTAGATTTTTCAAAAACTACAATTGTCAAATCAACCACTTTATATTCGAATTTAACAAAGGAAAACTCATGCTTGATAAAATAAATGACTTTTTTAATAACTTGCTAAACACTAACGAAAAAGAGACGACTGAACCACTGTCTATTGAAATTTCCTGTGCAGTATTGCTGTGTGAGGTTATGCGCGCCGATAGCGTTTTCACGACAAGCGAACAGAACAAGTTAAATGAAATTCTAATTAAGCAATTTAATTTAACCACACAAGAAGTTAACACCATTCTTGAACAGGCATTTGAATTAAGTGAAAACGCCAGCGATTTTTATCAGTTTACCTCCAAGTTAAATCAATATTATTCTCTTGATGAACGCATTAAAATTGTAACCCTGCTATGGCAAGTAGCTTATGCTGATGGCGAGTTAGATAACATTGAAGAGCATATAATTCGCAAAATAGCCGATTTGCTTCATTTAAGACACAGCGAGTATATCGCAACAAAAATTGCTGCAGAAGCTTTTAAAAATCAGGTATCATAGCTTTTTCGAATTTACTTCTATACTTCAGGCAATTTTATGTCACAAATTCACGCCGATATAGGCAAAACTAATACCCTAAGCGTAATTGCCGTAACTGACAATGGCGTCTATTTAGATGGTGGTGATTTAGGTGAAATATTATTACCTAATCGATTTGTGCCGAGCGACTGCCAAGTAGGCCAAGCGATTGAAGTCTTTATTTATGCCGACTCCGCTGACCGCCTAGTAGCAACGACTGAAAAATCATTAGGACAAGTGGGTGAGTTTGTTTCCTTAAAAGTTGTGCAAGTAAACAAAATGGGCGCGTTTTTAGACTGGGGATTACCTAAAGATTTACTGGTTCCTTATAATCAGCAGCATACCAAAATGGAAGTAGGTAAGTACTACCTAGTTCGAATTTATCTTGATCAACACACCGACCGTATTGCCGCCTCAAGCAAGTTAGATAAGTTTATTGATATTTGGCCAGCTGAATATCAACAGGGCGACAAGGTAAAATTAATTATTGGCGGTAAAACTGATTTAGGCTTTAAAGCCATAGTAAACGATTTACACTGGGGTTTGTTGTACGATAATGAAATTTTTCAACCGCTACGTATTGGTAAAAAAATTGATGGTTATATCAAGCAAGTGCGTGAAGATGGTCGTTTAGATCTGATTCTAACTCGTGGTTTTAAGAACAAAGTAAATAACTTTGCCGACAAGTTATTAGATTCGCTGCAAAAAAATGATGGTTTTCTGCCACTTCACGATAAAAGCGCACCAGAGTTAATTCAAAGAACACTAGGGGTGAGTAAAAAAACCTTTAAGGCCACTGTGGGTAATTTATTAAAAAATGGTAAATTAACTATAGAAAAAGATGGGATTAGATTGAAATAGCTCATCCCTGAGCTACTTAATAGTTAACCTGCTTAGCTAAGTAAACAAGCAGGCTAACTAGAATCAACGTAAAATAGTAAACCAACCCATTAGCATCGGTAGTAAAGGCAAAGCTACTAGCGCAACTAAAACAACTAATATATTCACTACACCAGTACTATCTTTAAACTCTTCATTGTGTGACAAAACTAAACTTCCTAAAGCAATAAAAAACGTGGCGCATTTTAGCCACTAATACCTTTAAAGCATAGTTTAATTTGATCTATATCAAGTATAAACGTTATCTATACAACTAAATCAAAAAAACAACATACAAAGACAATAACTTACCAAAATCATTAAAAAGCATTTTTAGCGTTAATTGTTTTCTATTGTCGCGTAAAAAAGGCAATCATTAGTAGCAATATCAAGATTAGTAGTCGCCATAAAAATTTGTAATGATTGTTTAGTAAAAATGCCCCCTTGTTGCAAAGTAAACATTTCAGTTAACTGCTCAACACCTTGCTCATTTTTAGCTGTAAAGGGCAGTTTTTCTTTTTCCTCATACCAACCAATAAACTCACCTTTTGGAGTGAGTTGATTATTTAACTGTTCGGCATCAGCACGCAAAGTCACGTCAGCTGTAGGTAAATGATTGTGCCCAAAAGCAACACTAACACTTGGCAACAATTCAACTCTGCATGGGTGTTGATGTATATCAACTTGGCTAGCATGACGTTCAAAAATATTAACATCGTTAGTAAATTTTAATAAGCCAGCATAAGCTAGCTGATGCGACTGTATTTGCTCTGCACCACCACATTCAATAGTAACTATTGGCGCAGCAAAATGTTGCTCCATAATAGCGCCTACTCGCAAACCGGTTAATATGACTTTATTCGTGAATAACGAGATTAAATCAAGGGTCTGATCATTTTTATCAATAGCAACACCAAAGGCTGGGCTCACACCTGAGGTATTATGTAAATCAATGATCGCTTCTGGACTTACCGCTTTTACGGCTTGTTTAATTTGTTGGGCTCTTTCAATAATAGCAATATCTTTCTCTGTGCTAGCGAAAAAACGATTTAAGTCTTGCCCTGGATGCAAATAGCGATGAGAAAACTCGGGCAGCAGTTGCGCAGCTTCAATATTACACACGATAAAGCGCATATTTACCGCTGGCTTAATTTTTTTTTGTAACCATCGATGAAGCGCAATAAACCCTGAAGGCTCATTACCATGAATTAAGGTGGTAACCACTCTGGTACGTTGAGTATCATCACCTTGAATATCAAAAATACACAAACCACTTAACTGACGTAAAAAACCTAATACCGTCCCTGCCATAGCATCTATGTCAGCTTCACAATAGAAGCTGGTTTTGTTAATAAACGTACTCATCGCCAACATTGCTCCCACTCGCTAAGGGGATAGCCAGATAGTTGGTTTTGATAATAAATTTCTAGCATTTTTTCACAGGCTTTATCATTCGATAATGACTTGCGTAAATGCTTTAAAGTTTGCTTAGCCCAACTTCCGCCAGTAATGCCTACGGATAAGCGCCTCTGAATTATCTGTAAATACTTATCTCGTTCATCTCGGTCTACGCCTAGCACCATTAAACCATCATTAGCCACTAACAACATGTCATCAATAATATTTCTAATCGGCACTTCTACCGGTTTATTTTGGTAATTTTGAGGCCACAAAATAGTGGCATCTAAACCTTTTTTTGCTGCCCGATAAAAATTGTATTGAGCAAACTGAAAAGGAATACGAGAAAGATACTGATCTATTTTTCCCGAAAGTCCGACAGCCATACCAATAGTGAATGCTGCATTAGCCGTCATGTCTAGCGCAGTAGGTCCTGCGGGTAGCGCTCTAAATTCAATACGAACATGCCCTTTTCCTGCAGGTGAATAAATAGGACGATTCCACGGCCAGGTTGTGCCCATATGAAAATCAAGCTCAGCCAATTCTGGATTTTCATCATCACTAGGAGGGTTTGAGCTAAATAACTGAGGCATAATAGGTTGGTAAAGATTAACCGTTTCTGAAAATAGCTCCCAAGCACCTTTTCTTACCCAGCCATGACCAAATGTCACTCGTGCAGGCTCACGCCAATTATTACAATCAGGAGTACGGTTATCTGTTGACTGTTTGAAAAGCGCAACCCGGGTTTCATCCCAAGCACAATTCCCCAGAAAAACGCCAGAATTAGCCGAGATCGCCAGAGACATTGGCAAAGACAATTGTGCTGCATTAAATACGTCAGCAAAGTTATCTTTTGCTGTCATTAAATGTACTTGAAAAGAGGTGTTTGCCCCCTCTGTACATAATTCAGAAGTGTGAAAGTCAATAGACTCATCACCATCAATCTTAATATGAAAGGGTTGCCCTCTTAACTTGCTTAATTCCCTTGCCAGCAACTTATATCGACCAAGTTCAGTCATATATTCATTAGACAAGTGTTGCTCTTTAAGTGTCGGTAAAATACCAATAGCAACCGGACGGGCTCCTAACTTTGCTGCCTCAGCATTAAGATGGACAAACTTGGTGATTATCTCTTGGGTAAGCTTACTAAACGGTTTACCTTTAGCTTTCACGGCCTGCAAGTTAAGTTCAATATTATATTTATTAAGTTCAGCTTGAAATTGCTCATCATTAAGCAAGGCGAGTAACTCTAAATTCACAGGGTTAACTTGCTGTTGAGCATTCATTAAGTAAATTTCTAATTCTGCGCCAATATAAAGTTCACCTGTACCAAAATCAGCTTTTGCCATCACTTGATTTAAAGTATCAAGTTGATCATGAATACGGTGATTAAAGGTTTCATAATCATCAACGCTAAAATACTTTTCCGATATATCACGTCCCATATTATTCTCACTTCATGACGTTAAAACATTAATTATTCAAGTTATTTACTCTTGGATAGTAGAAGAAAATTTTGTTTTCCACCACCGAATGGTCAGTGGCACTGAAACATTCAATAAAAAACACGTCAACATCAGCGTATAAAAAGCTTCAACTGAAAGTATTTGATATTGAACAAAAGCTATATTCATCACTACAAAGGCGAGTTCAGCACGACCTAACATGCCAAACCCAATCATTAGACTATCTTGCCAACTAAAATTTCCAGTAAAGCGAGCAGCCAAAGCGGCTGAAGCAATTTGTCCAAAAAATAAAGCAATAAATAACAATATAGCCTCAGGTAATACGGAAACAAAAATATCTAAATCGAAAATAAGCTTTGCGCCTAACGTGACGAAAAATACAGGCCCTATCCAAGTGAAAGCTACGTTATCAATAATCTCTCTCGCTTGTTGGTAGAAATCTACTGCTTTTTCTTGATGAAAATCAAAATACTCACGATGTACAACTAAGCCGGCCATATAGGCTCCGATAGCAGGATGAAAGCCAAATTCATGCGCTAGCAATCCTACTGCTACAGCAATAAGCATCAAGGACAAAATGGTATATTCACCTTTGCCCATAGATAAAAATATCCGTAAATTAATTTGCCCAACGATAGGAATTTTTTTCAATAAGCCTTTGCTCGCGGGAAACAGCCAGTTTCCAATAATGACCACCATCACAAAAAAAGCAATGGCTTTACCTAGCACCCAAGCAATACCAGCAATAGTAGGACTGGCCTCTCCTGTTGCAATAGGCACCATAATGGCTACTAATGCTAGTGAGCCAATATCATCTAATACTGCCGAGGTCATAATCCCGGTAGCAGCAGGTGTACCACTTAACCCCTCTCCTTTTAAAGAAACCATAGTCAAAGATACTGCGGTTGCTGTCATAGCTAAACCACACATCAGTGCAATACTAGCATCATGCCAAAAATGTAGAGCGGCAAAATAAGCAATTGTAAAAGGGGCTATCGCGCCAAATAGAGCAATCCCCCAACTACGCTTAATGCTTGAAATAAAATTATTTGTATCTTCTTCAAACCCCAAAGCAAACATAATGATGATAATGCCAAGATCGGCAAAATCGATGATGAAAATAGGCATTTCTTGGGGAAGAAAATTAAGATTAACCAGTACTGTTCCGCAAAACAAATACCATAAAACGGGGGTCAGACGAGTTTTGTGTGCGAGAAAAGCCGCTACAAATACACTTGCCCAAACAATGGCAAGAATAGCAAGGTCATGCATTTAGTAAACCTATGTCAATAATGAATTTTAGCGTATTTCTACACGCTCATTATTCATACTAGGCGCAGTGTTTCAATCAGGCAAACCTTCTGTGTAATTAGTTGACTTATCATTGTGCTAGGTCATATTTTATTCAAAATCATTTAGATTTGATTGCTACTAGTTGCGCAATAGCTTGCTTTGCTTGAGTCGCTGTCGATATTGGAACTATACCTTCAAAGCTGTGTATTATTTTCCAATCAGAAAACAGCTGTACTAGCTCGCCTTTTTTCAACAAAAAATCTGGATTTTTAGGACGGCCAAACTGAGCTTGCTGCTCAGTAAAGGTTTCGTAAATAATGATACCGCCAGAAACTATTGAGTCTTTAATCTGCTCAAATAAAGGTCGGTGCAAGTAGCGAAAGACCGTCACTGCGAAAAAAGATTGATCTTGTAATGGCAAAACATTGGCTTGTTCAAAGTCAACCTGCCAATACTTGGCTAATTTTTGCTTACTGGCACTTAACGCTTTAACCGATTTTTTGACTTGCTCAAGGGCATCACTGTTTACATCAGCAAAGGTAACGGGGATATTATTTTCAAGCAAGAACAAGCCATTTCGACCACTACCACAAGCCAGATCAAGTACCCCTAATCCAGTTTCTTTTACTGATCTTTTAATTTGCTCAAAGTATGCTGAAATTAATGGCGAATGACTCATAATAATATTTTCCTATTTTACGTCAAGGTTTCACTAAGATAGTACTTTCATAAGCTAATTAACTATAACTCAAAATAATTACAAAACACTTTATAAAGCTCTGTACCTTGGTTAACACTGGCAGAAGCAAAATGTAAAATAGGAATAATTTGTCTATCAAGGCTAATATTATGCAATGGTTCTCCGTTGCCACTACTTTCACCGACGTAATTGTCCATTCGTAAAATTCGAGCTAACGGCTCACCTGCTGGCAAGGGTTTACCAAACTCAGCTAAATAATCCACCATGCCGCCCATTGGCGAATATAATGCTTTGTAGTCTTTTAGATAACAGCCATAACGCGTCATTTGCTGTGGCTGAAAATTTTTTCCTGATTTTTTGGCAATCACACCTTTATGTTGTAAATAACTTAAAATACTTGCCGCATCTTCTTTGGCAACAGCTAAATCAATTTGTTCTTGTGAGCCAAGTTCAACGGTAAAGCTTTCTTTAGCAAAAATCCCCTCACCCATGACAAAATTTCGACCTAAAGACTTATATGCTTGTTGCAAACTCCACCATGGACAAAATGTTGCTTCATCCATAGCACCATCAAAATCATTAGGAATAAAAATGGTATGGGGAATATCAAAATAATTAGCACTGTCTTTAGTATATTCAGGGCAATATAAATGTTTACTCGAAATAGGCCCTGTGTGCAAATCAAGCACTAAATCCGCTTGATGTGCCATCTGTTGTAATTGATAAGCGATACGCTGACCTGTAGTTAACCCCCAAATATTATGATCTAATTTCTGCTCTATTTGAGATAATAGCAACTGCTCGAAATGTACTTTTATTTCATCATCGCTAGCATCAATATTTTGCTCAGCGAAAGGGGCAATAACCGCCTCATCAAAATGATACATTCGATTCCAGTTAACGCCCGTTATGGGGTCAAAACGGCCAAGAGTATATTCACCGTTTTTATGATTACAAGCTACCGGATTTGCATAAGGTACTAAGGTAATATCGCCTTGGATGTCACAAGACTTTAGTAGCTCAAGCAATTGAAAAATAACTGCATTACCTTGAACTTCAGCGCCGTGCATATTGGCTTGAATATAAACACTAGGCGCTGAGCTATTTTCTGCTTGGTAAGAATAAACAGGCACAGTAAGTTTAGCACCGCTGGCCATTTCACCTACATGTATAACTTCTTTATTAAAAATATTCATTTTGATATTTCTCTTATTACAAAAACGCGAATAAATTCCCGCCTACGCTAGATAAGTACTAGCCGGTTGTGCAGCCCTAACTTCCACTAATTTACCTTGCTGAAATACATACTCTGCCGCTAACTGATGACATAAAAAAAACGGCATACTTTCAGTAAAACCATAAGCACCACAATAACCAAACACCAGCTTGTCACCGACATCAACATCCTTTGGCAAAGACAAATGTCCGAGCTTATCCATACTGGTACACAAGGGACCATGAATATCAAAATTTTGCTTTTGATCATTTGACTGACGTAGCAAAGTGACCGGAAAGGGTTGGTCTGTAATAGCAGGACGAATAATATGGTTAATGCCCGCTGCAAGCACTAGTTGCTCTTGGTCATAATTCACTTTTCTATCAACTACAGGCACGACATAATAACCACATTCAGCAACAGCAAAACGACCTAATTCGAGCCATAATTCGTCAACGCCGGCTTGCGCTTTAATATCAGCTAAATCAGTAATAATTTGTTGCCATGACAATTGGTGTCCATCATCAAGGTAATCAATTCCTAATCCACCGCCTAAATCGAGAACTTTCAGCTCCATACCTATATCAGCAGCAAGCTGTGTTAATGGCGCAACCATTTGCCCCCATAATGAATACATTTTTTCATTACTGAGCATATTGCCCCATTGAAAAATATGTAAACCACAAATATTCAAAGCAGGATAATCGCTAATTTGCACACGTTGCCATTCATCAACCGATAAACCAAACGGAGTAAGACTATTGCCCCCCAGCGGGTTTTTTTCGCCATCTGGCCATTGCAGTTGTACTCTCAGTAAAACTGTTGGTCTGGTTTTACTTTCTTGCTCAACAACGACTTCATTGAGCCAGTTAAGTTGATTTAAACTCTCTACCACAAAAGTTCGGACACCTTGTTTAACAAAAGCTTTAAGCTGTTTTTTTGATTTAGCCGGCCCGGTATTAAGCACGCGAGCAGGGCTAACACCTTGCGCCAACACTTGTGCTAATTCGCCTGAACTGGCAACGTCAAAATCAAAGCCTTCACTGTCAAGAGTTTGAATGATTTTGGATAACGGATTAGCTTTTACCGCAAACCAAAGTTTAATAACATCTTGCTTTTGTAACCTAGCAAGATGTGCCTTCAAAGCATCAAGTTGATAAACAAAATAACCTTGCTCGTCATCAGGCGACTCATGATTAAGCAAGGTGTTTTCAATGGTGGTATCGAACCAAGAAGGTTTCATTGTCATAACAATTCTTTTTTAAGTAATTTATTCTAAAACACAACTCATTAACTATTCGGCTTTAAGCTGTATGGTTAACGCAAAATACTTTCTAATTCTAATGATGCATCACTTTGCTCATCACGGTATTTAACTATTAATGCACAAGCCATATTCAACCCTTGTGCTTGTGCCCAGTCCCCTTTTACTGGACGAGTTCCTGATACTACTACCGCACGTTCAGGAATTTCTGCGCCTTTTTCACGCATCACTTGATTGACACAATCATAAACAGGTACTGATTTAGACAGTGAAACACCCGGCGCTAAAACCGCGCCTTTTTTCACCACAATACCTTCAACAATAACCACACCAGCACTTAAAAATGCATCATCTTCAATAATGACAGGACTTGCACCAATGGGCTCTAATACACCGCCAACTTGCACGGCTGCTGACACATGAACATTTCGTCCCACTTGTGCACACGAGCCAATTAGGGCGTGGCTATCAACCATAGTGCCACTGTCGACATAAGCGCCAACATTAATATAAGCGGGAGGCATAATAATGACGCCCTCTGCCACATAAGCGCCAGCGCGCACCGAAGAGCCACCGGGGACTAAACGTACGCCATCTTCAGGTTTGAATTGACGTGCAGGTAAGTTGTTTTTATCAACAAAGCCTTGATAATTACCATCAAAACTAATGTTCACGCCCGCTTTAAACGCCGCTAATATGCCTTGTTTTACTTCAACATTAGCATGCCAGTTACCGTTTTCATCTTGATTTGCCGCGCGTATTGCGCCACTTTCTAACTGTGCTATTACTTCTTGCCAGCTCATGCGATATTCCTATTTTTTTCTATATGATTAAGTGTATTAAATGAATAAGTTTGGCTAACTTGCGCTAGCCATTGATTGATTTGTTGATCTAATGCTACTAACTCAGCTTTATCGGTTAGCTCAAGGTGAGTTAACGGAGCACGTAGTCTTGAGGTTTGAATGTTCTGTTGCTGCTGCATTAATGCTTTTACAGGAATGGGGTTAGCGACACAAAAAAGTGCCTCAACGGCATTATTCCATAATGGGAATAATCCTTGGGTTTGCCCAGATAAACATAAACTCACGTAGGTGTTTGTTGCTATCGGCCAAGCATTTGCACATACCGACACTAAACCTTTAGCACCTGCGGGCACTAAATAAGGCAGCATGGCATCTTCGCCACTGTATAAAACAATGTTTGGACAGTGCATATGAAAATTTAGAAACTTATTAAGATCACCACTGGCTTCTTTCATCGCCCAGCAGTTAGGATGATCTTGCAAGTTTTGTACGGTTTCTATAGGAATTTCTACACCGCTGCGAGATGGCACGTTATATAACATGCAAGGGAAGTTAGCGGCATCTAACAAAGCACTAAACCATTGCGTTTGCCCAACAGCACCCGGCTTGGCATAAAATGGCGTACCTAGTAGATAGCTATCAATATTTAATTGGTTACATTGCTTGATCCACTTAATTTGTTCTGGAAGATTACAACCACCCACGCCAACCATTAGCGGAGTATCAAGCTGTAAATCACAAATAAATTTAACGATACTTAGCTGCTCTGCACTCGTTAATGCTAGGGCTTCACCAGTACTGCCAAGTAACAGTAAGCCGTTACCTGCTTGAGCTTGCGCTGTGGCTATTTTTTCTAAGCTTGCAAAATCAATTTGATCATTATCAAGAAAAGGGGTGATTAGCGCTGTCCATGTAGAACAGGCTGCAGCTGCGCTTTGATCTGATGCTACAGATGTTGTGGCAGACGATATATTAATAGATGATTTTATAGTCATTGCTCTCGAACTTATATTTACTGCTTTCGCAGATGATAGTTCGGAGAACTTATAGGCATTCACGTTGAGCCGAGGACAAACATTGTGCTTTTTATGTTTACACAATGTTTACTGGCTTTTATGCAAAGGCCAGAAGCTCTCCACTCAATTTCAACTTAGTCGAACTAAGTCTACATCAGTGACAATTGCTGGGATTCAGCCCAAGCAACCGACAAACACTTTATCAAATAAGTATTTGCCTCGGCGTTAATCCCCCTCATTATCATTAGCAGAGTTTGATCTCTGTGTTTTAATTAATTTTCAATTAGTTAAAACAATGATAACTACCTGGTTAACGCTCCTCTTCTGGCCCCTTTATAACTACACGATATAAAAAACCATATAGTTAGAATTAGGGACTCGGCTATTTAAGCATTTTTAGCGTATTTATGTCAATATTAAACTAACAGTATAACAAGCTAAAAATTTCATTATGTGGATTGTGCCAAACATAAAATTAAGCGCTTGGGTTCGTCAACTATTTGTTGGAATAAAAAATATGCTTCCAATCCTTTTTCATATCAACCACTTGCCATTTTAGCTCTTGGGCATATTTTAAGGTGCTTTTACCAAAATAATACCAAGGGTCTGGTTGATATTTATATTCTCGAACTTCATCTGTATGATGAATTAGCATGCATAATGACTGAGTTTTTGTACGTGCCCAACGCAGCATTTCAACGTCACCCAAACTGTTACCAAAAGCAGCTATGGGTCTTTTCGCCAAAGCTCGTTCAATGCCAAGTACTTTGCCAGAGCGGTAATCAAAAAAGAAAGGTATTGGCTCTAACTTTACTGCAAGTTCGCCATTGCGCTTAGCTAAACGAGTTTTGACACTGCTACCAATAATGCGATCAGCAGATATTTTATAAATACGCTCAGACCATGGCCTAATAAAATTAGCCGTTCCGCCAGAAACAATATAGTTGCTAAAGCCATGTGCAGATAAATAATCTAACAGCTCCAGCATAGGTAAATAAGTTAGCTCAGTATACAAACAATCAAAACGAGGGTGTTTAGCCTGTTTGATCCACTGACTAACATTAGCCCTATACTCATCAGTGGTTAACCCTGAGTGAAGATAAGCCAGCAGCATTTTGAAGAGATCAATAACATCGAATAAAGCATTTTTCAGCCAATTAAGCATACGCTTAAAGGTATTTACATTAGCCAAAACATCGGCATCAAACAGCTGTCTTTTATAAAAAGCAAGTTGCGCTAATATCGGCTTTTCTACCCATAAAGTACCATCATTATCAAAGGTGGCAATACGCTCGGCTTCAGGCACAAAAAATTCAGAGCCCGGTGTAGTCACTTGCGCAACAAATTCAATAATTCGCTGTTTTGCCTTACCTTCATGCCATGAAGGTAAGGTTTCTTTAGTCGACTTCATTGTTTATGAAGCTGCTTCAGTTGTTTGATTTACATAACCATTGTCAATAGAGTTAGTGATAGGGGTAATATCTATATCACTATTAAATCCAAAGAGCTTACCTGACCAAATAAATACTTGCCACACCAGCACTCCAAAAGGTAAATATCCCCAATAACCCAATAACGGCATTTCTGAAAAGATATGAATGACATCTACGTAAGGAATATTGTAAATCCAGTAATTAGGGTTAGTAATAGGCTGCACTGGATGGCTACTGCCATAATTCCAAAACTCCCAGACAATACCATTAGTGAAAGAAGCTAATGCCATAAAAATACCCGCAGTCCAATTTCCTTGCGCAATATTAGTGAAAGGATTCCAAATATTGAGTTTTAACAAAACGCCAGTAAGAACAGTAAAAGGGCCAATCCAAACAGCCCAAAATAATGGATAAGGATAAACCACCATAGCAGCGATAATTAACAAACCAATAATAATCATCAAATTGCCATTTAACTTCATTTTAGGACCATTTTGATACCGAGCGACAAACCGCGGAAAGGTGCTAAATAAGTTGTACCATTGGAAAAAAACTGGGGTGATCATACTGTAAGTAATTAGAAACTCTATGGTTGTCGTTAACTTTGACCAAGGAATGTATTTAACTTGTGGGTAATACCAGTTACCTAGCACAAAGTAATCATAGTACTCAAAATAAACCCAACCTACGATGGAAACAATACCCGCTGCTAATAAGGTTTTTGGCTTAGTTGCAAATAAAGAAGCACCGTTGTTACGCTTGTAAACAATGCCGTCTAGAACAAAGATAAAACCCCACCACAATGGCGTGAAAGACCAATAAACTAAGTCACCAAAAACTGTGTCTCGGGTCCACATCAACCACCAGAAAAATAAGGTGAATATTGTGCCAGCCCAAAACCACCAAGGCAGAGATTTAGTTGATACTGGCATTGTTTTAACTTCTCCGCCCTTAAAATCAAAGAGCTTAGGGAAAGCAATAAAACAAGTCATCAAAATGACACTGATCAACATAATGATAAAATAAGTAAGATTAAATCCTGGGACATCGCCACCATACTGCGGCGGAAACTGCCCAAACCCAGGGGGTAAATGTGTGGGATAAACAAACCAAGCGACTAATAGAGGTACTAGTATCGTCAGCAGTACAGGCCATAACAGCTTCCATTTCATATTCATAGCAGTTCCTAAGTTATTATTTTTATTTAATAAAAATAATATACTATGAAGGAATAAATATTACTATAGCCAAACCAAGTGAACTTTTTTAGTTGAGCACAGCTTTAAACAACTCAAAAATTATAAGTTAGCTCAACACCTAACTGCCGGGCTTGTGCTTTTAACTCGGTAATAGCACCAAGGGCGGCAATTGAATCAAAGCGTAACTCGCTGTACTCAGTGTTAGTGAGATTTTTGCCCCACAGCATAACAGAAAGCGGTTCACTAATTTGATAACTTACCCTGCCATTGAAAACGATAAAGCTGGTTTGTTCTGTATAAGGATTTTCATTTTGATCAAAATAGAAATCAGATTGGTAATCAAAACCTAATTGCGCGGTAACACTGCGGCCAAACAACTCATTTTCATACAAATAAAAACCGCTGACATTCCATTTAGAAGAAAACGGTAAGCGGTTATCCGCCACAACTATTTCACCATCAGTAAAAGAGCCAATATTAGTCTCAGGCAAATACCCCACATTAAGATTCAGTTGCATATTATCTGTTGGCGTAACAAATAGCTCAGCCTCTAAGCCATAAATGGTGGAATCACCGGCATTCTTTAAGACGTGATAAGGAACAACACTCGTGGTCCTATTAACAAACACTTGTTGGTCTTGATAATCATAATAAAAAGCCGCTAAATTAAGACTCGCATCCTTTTGCCAAAACAATAACTTACTGCCTATTTCGTAAGCATTCAATTTTTCAGGAGCATATTCAGAGTCTAATGCTTGCTCACGGCTAGTAGTATAACCGGCATTATAACCGCCACTTTTATAACCGCGAGAATAACTATAATAGACAGAGTTAGATTGGCTTAATTCATGAGTAAGCGCTAACTTCCATGATAATTCATCATCGGAAATTTTATCAGTAATATCCCAAAGCGCAGGGATCACTCCAGCTTCAGTATCTAAATCAGCCAGAGCATGATAATCCGTGGTTTCATCGGTATAACGCAGCCCAGCTGTTAAAGTAAACCGCTCTGCTAATTGATAATCAAATTGAGAGTATGCTGCTATAGCTGTATTTTGCAGTTGGTTATCATAAAAAAACTGTCCCGCGCCTGGCGCTAATCCTCTAAAATCACGAAATAAATCAATGTCATTTTTCTGGTTTATTTTTTCATTAATATAGAACAAACCACTGATCCAATAACTATTATCATTTTGCACGGCAATATTTAATTCTTGGCTTACCACAGTATTATCAGTGTCCATCGAACCTTCGATGAGATTCATGGCACCATCAGAGTCCCATGAATGAAAACGCTGTAAGTCATTATAGGCACTTAAAGAATTTACCGTGATGCTAGGGCTAAGTTGCCATGATAAATTGACACTTGCTCCCCAACTATCAGTATCTTGCCTACGATCAGCGGTATCTGCTCTAACATCCCAAAAGTCATTACCAACTTGGCCACCAAAATTATCACTACAAGCAGAAGAGCCCGCTTGTGCGGGTGAGCATAAACCACTACCATCCACTTTATTTATCCCTAAACTTGCAATGGGTTTAGGCTTTCCAGACCAATTTTCACTGTGTATTTTTGTGATAATAGTCAGTTCATCTAATTCTGTAACGGCAATTACGCGAAAATTAGTTTGCTTTAAACCACCGTCTGGAGCGCCTGGGTGTAAATTATTGACAGAATAATGATAATTTTCCTGATTTAACGCAACACGAACATTAGTACTTTCAGATACTGGCACATTCAAAGCAGCGTTATATGATTGAGTATTAAATTGTGCAACGCTGGCACTAAGGTAACCTTCGAAGCTGTCGGTAGGCATCTTAGATCTAAGTAAAATAGCGCCTCCTGTGGTATTACGACCAAATAGCGTACCTTGTGGCCCTCTGAGCACTTCAACTTGTTCTACATCAAACAAACTAATAGATAAGTTATTAGCACTACCGCTCACCACACCATCAGAATACACCGCAATGGGTGAAATGGTTGAGGTATTATAATCAATCATACCAACACCACGAATATTAAACGCTGGCGGCGTACCTTCACCAGCATTGTTGGTAATTTTTACATTAGGGACTAAGCTGCTAAGTTGAGTTGTGTCTTTTAACTGCCAATAATCAATGGCTTCACCGCCAATCGCGGTAACAGCTACTGATACCTCGCTAATATCTTGAGCACGTTTTTGAGCATAAACTTCAATTACCTCTATACTGTTAGAGGCTTCCTGGGAAGTGTTTTCAGCAGCGTCGTTTGCTTGACTAACCTGACTAAAAATACCAATAACAATGCTTGTAAGGGGGAAAAGTTTTTTTGATTGAAACATTAAAGCCTCTATAATTAAGCAACACTAAGAAATACTGACAACATGTCATAAAAATTTATGCACTCAAGTCCAATTTCATTGCATATAACCTCTGATAATAGCATAGAATTTAATGTTCATATCTTAAAGCTGAGTAATATTTAAGTTATTGAGATTTTTTAACACTTTATGTTGCCCAAAACACCTTTTTTAAGCCATTATAAACAAAGGTAACTTTCTCAATAAAGTTACTTCAGTGCAGATCGTCAATGGCAGGTCGTCAATGAAATCAATGAACAACTAGACACAAGTAGGGTATATGAGTAATTGTCAGGGATATACTTTTTTACAAGAACAGGCCGTTTTATCAACTTCTATACAGTTGTTTTTAGCTCAAGACGATAAAAACGCTCAACAAGTACTAATTCAACGATGCCATAAAAACAGTAACAACAATAGCTTAGTTAAATTTAAAGCGACACTTGAATTCCAACGTGATATTGACGCTGAGGGCGTTTTAAAACCCAAATATACTTTTGAAGATCAGCATTATTGTTACGCTACTTTCCCTTACAATAGTTTTACCACGCTTGCGGCAATAAGTGAAAAAGAGCAAAATTTCACAACAAAACTTAACATTGCTATTAATCTATGCAAGCTTATTCAATCACTGCATGCACAAGAAATTATCCTCAATAATATCAATCCACATACTATTTATGTAGACAGTGATCATAAATGCTACCTACTTGATTTAAACACCCTAAGTAAAGTTAGCGTTATTAATAGAAATATAATGCGTAACCAGTTGAACAAACAAGCATTGTTCACCATATCTCCCGAAGCTACAGGTCGAATGAATAAAACCATAGAGCAAGGCTCCGATCTCTATTCTTTAGGGGCAACGTTATATAAATTATTTACCTGTGTTTATCCCTTTGAATATCAAGATGAGATTGAAACAATTCATGCTCATATTGCTAAAATTCCTTTATTAGCTTCCGAGCAACGACAAAAAACACCGAAACAAGTAGCGTTAATTATTGCTAAGTTACTGAATAAAAACCCTAATGAACGCTACCAAACAGCAAGAAGTATAGAGTTCGACTTGCAAGAGTGCTTACAACAGTGGTCGCAAACAAGCACTATTAGTGCTTTTACTTTATCAGCTAACGATATTAATAATAAGCTGGCCTTCTCCAACCAACTATTTGGTCGAGATCACGAAATTAGTACCCTACTAAGCACGTTTAAGCAGCTTAAAAAACAAAGGCACATGCAAGTATGTATGGTTGGTGGATACTCTGGCATTGGCAAGTCACGTATTGTGCAAGAGATTCAACAACCTGTTTTAGCTCAACAAGGCTACTTTATTTCAGGAAAATTTGAACAGTATAAAACCAGTACTATTTACTTTGCCTTGATACAAGCTTGTACTGAATTGGTGCAACAATTACTAGCCGAAAATGAATCGGATTTAACAAACTGGACAGAAACCTTACAACAAGCATTAGGCGAGAACGGGCAATTATTAGTTGATTTAATTCCAGAGTTTGGCTTGATTATAGGTACCCAAGCAGAAATTGCTGAGTTGCCTCCGTTAGAGTCACAAGTACGTTTTAATACCACGCTAGTAAATTTTTTCAAAGCCATTAACCAACAAAATAAGCCTTTGGTTATTTTTTTGGATGATATGCAATGGGCCGATGTAGCCACCATAACATTATTACAATTACTTTTTGATCATCAAGATATTCACAACATTTTTTTCATCCTTGCTTATCGAAGTAATGAAGTGAGTGTTAGTCATCCCTTGCACCCATGGTTACTTGAATTAGAATCTTCAACTTATGCCACTTGTCTGGAAATACAACCATTACCTAGCTCTGCCATTTGTGATTTTTTAAGCGACTCTCTTCAGCTATCAACAGAAGAAACAGCGCCTTTGGCCCAAGTAATAACCGCAAAAACAGATGGTAATCCATTTTTTGTCATTGAACTGATAAAGTCATTACACCAAGAGAAAATATTACAACTAAACGATAAACATCAATGGAGTTGGAACCTTAACTTAGTAAGTACAGCTATTGTTACCGAAAATGTGGTTGATTTAATGATCAAACGCATTGAACACCTACCAGAGCAATGCCAAAACATGTTGCACATTGCCGCATGCATTGGTAGCACGGTTGAAATTACCTTGCTGAAAAAATTGTTATCATTTGAAGCACAGATTTTTGAGTCTACAATACAGCGATTAGTTAAAGATAACTTTATATTAGCTTTTTTAGATCATAGCCAATCAACAGAAATGCTAACGAGTATAAAGTTCCCTCATGATAAAATTCAGCAATCGGCTTATCAATTAAGCAGCCCAACACCAAAATCACAAATTCATTATAAAGCCGCTGATTACTATTTAGAGTTAGTAGACGCTGCTACAACGTCTGTTGATATTTTTGACTACATTGAGCATATCAATTTAAGCGCAGAAGTATTTGTTGAAAATAATCAGCGAGCGTTATTAATAACCAGTAATTTTTTAGCCGGCCAAAAAGCTAATGAATCAAACGCCTATATTGCTGCCATAAGTTACTTTGAGCAGGCATTAAGTTATTTCCAAGACAACCCTTGGCTAAGTAATTATCAACAATGTTATGAACTACACGCAGCGAAGGCAAAATCATTTTATTTATGCCAAGAATATCAGCAATGTAATGAAACTTTTCAACTAATGATGGCGAATGTTACCACGTTAGAGGAAAAACTAGCTTGTGGTAAAACTCAAATACTATCGTTAATTGCTCAAAATGATATGCAAGCAGCTTTTGCTTTAGGTATTGAAGTATTAAGCCTTGTTGGTATTGAATTACCCACAGAAGATAACCCAAACGATTATCAAATAACCATAGAAAAATATTACCAAAACAAAAACATAGATGATCTCATCACGCTGCCAAAAATGACTGATGAAATTGAGCTATTGAGTTTAGATATTTTAAATACTATCCAAACCCCTGCTTACATGGCTGGTCCAATTGAGTTTATGAAGGTTGCTTTTGTTTCATTAGAGCTATGTTTCAAATCCGGTTTATCTGCGGTAAGTAGTAAAGTGTTTGTTACTTATGGTTTGTTACTTTGTGGCGCCTTCAATCAATTTAAACGCGGTTTGCAGTTCGCCAATTTAGCAATAAAAATCAACCAAGAATACCCTCAACCCTACACAAAAATAGAGGTTAACTTCACCTTGAACGCGTCGGTGCTTCATTGGAATAGCCATATAAGATCGACCTTAAAACCATTACAGCAAAATTTTTATCAAGGCATAGAATCCGGTAATATTGAATATGCCTTTCATTCAATATTAATCTATTGTTTGCACAACTTTTTCAGTGGCGTTTCGCTAAAAAAAGCAGATAAAGATTTTGAACAGTATACTCAATTAATGACGAGTAAAAAGCAATACTATCAATTAGGTGTTGCTCAACCTTGGTATCAGTTATTACTACAACTGCGTCACTCAACAATAAATCCAAGTGTATTGACAGGACAAGCATTTAACTGTGATAAAGCCTTGCCACAATTGCAAGCAACTAACAATATCACTACCCTGTTTTCCTATCATTTAGCACAAATGATGCTAGCTTATTATTTTGATGATATCTCACTTGCACTCGAACATATGGAAAAAGCAACGCCGCTTTCATCCTCTGTGGTATCGCTAGTGCATTTTAGTGAGTTCTTCTACTTTGCCGGGTTAATCTTATCTAAACATTGTCAGGCGCTACAAATTAATCAACAGCCCTTTCAAGAACCTCTGGAACAATTGCAGCAATACCATCAATTAGTTAGCTCCTGGGCAGAAAATGCACCAGAGAACTATTTACATAAAAAATTCTTATTATCTGCTGAAATAGCAGTGGTTAATAAAGACAAAGGCGCGTGGCAACTTTATGATCAAGCCATTGATGCAGCAACTCAACACCAGTTTAGCCATCACCTTGCCTTAGCTTATGAGCTATCAGGGCAATTCTGGCTCAGTCAAAAGAAAGATCTACATGCTGCTGAAAATTTTTATAATGCTCATAAAACTTACCTAAACTGGGGCGCGACGGCTAAAGCTAAACATTTATCTGAACGTTACCATGAGTTGATTTCCTCTTACTCGTCAACAGATAGCTTTAAAAAGAATAGTTTACTTCCCAAAGGACAAACGCAAGTTCTTGATTTAGCTTCAGTACTTAAAGCATCAGAAACATTAAGTGGTGAAGTTGACATACAAGCTTTTTTACAACGTATGATGAATATTATCATCGAGAATGCTGGCGCCCAAAGAGGGGTATTACTTTTCCAAAAAGAAGGAGTGATGCGCACCGAAATTGTTATTAACAATAATATCCCTGTAGAGCCCAATAAGTCGAATAAAGATATTCATGTATTAAATACAAATAATTTCGATGTTCCTTATTCAGTTATTAATTATGTTTCTCGAACATTAAAAGCACAGGTAATTGATAATATTGATGAAAACAAGCTCTTTACTGCTGATTTTTATTTTCAATATAAATCTCCTAAATCAATTATGTGTTTCCCAAGTATTGTTAAAGGCGACTTACAAGGCATTGTTTACCTTGAACACCTTGAAATTTATAATGCCTTTGCTCCTGAGCGAGTACAAATTCTACAATTGCTTGCGGATCAAATGGCTATTTCCTTTGAAAACGCCACCCTTTACCAACAAGTAATTGATTACAATAAAAACTTAGAAAGCAAAATCCATGAGCGTACCAAAGAACTTGCCTTAGAAAAAATAAAAGCAGAACAAGCGAACCAAGCGAAATCTAATTTCTTAGCTAATATGAGTCACGAAATTCGCACACCAATGAATGCAGTTATTGGCTTGAGTCAACTGGCATTACGCACTAAGTTATCGCCAGTACAACAAGACTACATAGAAAAAATACAACAATCTTCAGGTGATTTATTAAGCTTAATTAATGATATTTTAGATTTTTCTAAAATAGAAGCACAGAAAATGACCTTAGAAAAAGTCACCTTTACATTAAATGATGTTATACAAAGAGTGGTCAATATTTGCAGCTATAAAGTGCATGAAAAAGGTTTAGAGTTTGTTATTGATATTAATGAACACGTGCCCAAATCTCTCATTGGTGATCCACTGAGGTTACAGCAAATTTTAGTTAACTTAACTAACAATGCCATCAAATTTACCGAGTCAGGATTAATTTACTTCCGCATTGATAAACAAAGTGAAAAAAACAACACAGTAGCACTAAAATTTTCAGTTTATGACACCGGTATTGGCATGTTACCCGCACAGCAACAGCAACTATTTAAGTCATTTTCGCAAGGCGATGATTCAGTAACCCGAAAATATGGCGGCACCGGCTTGGGTTTAGCTATCTGTAAAGAGTTAACACAATTAATGGCTGGTGAAATTTGGGTAGAAAGTGAATTTGGTAAAGGCTCAACATTTATTTTCACCGCTGTATTTGAGCAAGTAAAAGCGATAAGCAATAATACCCACACCAACAACCGTGATTTTAGCCAGTTAAAAGTATTAGTTGCTGACGACGTTGATATTGCCCAAAGAGTATTACTTGATACATTGTCGCAAATGGGGATTAATGCCAAAGGCGTTAGTGATGGTAAGGAAGCGCTTGCTGAGGTACTGCTTGGAGAGCAAAATCATGCCCCCTATAATTTAGTGCTAATGGATTGGAAAATGCCCAATATGGACGGCATTGAAGCCTCACGCAAAATTCAACAGCAAGTCAAAGGTGAGTTGCCGCATATATTAATGGTTTCAGCTTTTGATAAAGAAAAAGTAGAGAGTTTAGCCCAAGATACAAGCATAGAAAAATTTCTAGAGAAACCGATCAGTCAACCATTATTGCA